>WNFB01000619.1_pt1 | contig 29143 bp, 24 predicted proteins | sample 5400501 | NCBI WGS metagenome assembly WNFB01 (sample SAMN13153341, study PRJNA577476) | soil metagenome | isolation source: 200 cm saprolite under Douglas fir tree site 2 hole 1 | place: USA:California | collected 2015-04-18
ACAGTTGAGCCTGGATCATGCCTATGCCTTCTACCCACGTGAAGTGAGCAAACTCCTTGGGCAGGGAGGTAAATGCGCGATCGAAGCTGTCAAGCACTGCCAACTGCTCATAGACGACCGCTTTAAGTGTGTCTTTGAGTGCCAGGTTGAGGTCTTGTTGCAGCCGCTTGCGCATATTTGAAATCTCTGCCTGCGCACGCATGGCACGATTCATGTAATCGGTTGCCTTCTCGCGCTCGGTCGCCAGTTCTTTCTCCAGTTCCTCAGTGCGTAGCTTGAGTTGCCGGATCTGTGCGATAGGCGTCTCTTGTTCTTGAGAAGGTGCTTGCGATGACTCAGGTTGTTCTACTTCATCGGTCATACTTCATAATCCTCTTTATTCGATCCCTTATTCGTAGCCATAGACTTCGGCCAGCAGGTCGTTCATGACTTGTGTCATATAGCGTACGACTGCGATGGCGCGACCATATTGCATGCGCGTTGGGCCGATTACGCCCAACAAGCCGCCAATTTTGCCCTCACGGCCATAGCGAGCAACAACCAGACTGACATCCTTCATCTCATCCCACTCGTTCTCCCCACCAATAATGACGTGGACGCCATCGGACTCGCGTAACTGCGATGCCACTGCCGGTAAAAAGCGATTCTGCTCCAGTACCTCCATGACCTTGCGCACACGCTCGTTGCGTTCCTCTTCCGGTCCCATACGGCTATATTCTGGCTGCTCCAGGATGTTGAGCACCCCTTCACGGTAGAAGACGTCCCCCAACGGATCACCATGTTGCTCGAGGATATGGGCAATGGTGGTACCGATGAGGTGTTCGACCGCAGAGAAGTCATGCCGGCGCAAGAGAGCATCCACTTCGGCAGCACTCTTGTTGTAGAAGAGTTCGTTGAGCGAGGCTGCAGAGGCGCTGAGTTCTTCTTGCTGGATCGGCCGCTCTAGCAGTAGCCGCTGTTGTTTGACCGTCCCATCGATCATCACCAGGACCAGGTGGGCAGAGAGGTCGGTGACCGAAAGTACCTCAAAGTGCTTGAGCCGTCCCTCCGTGGCTCGTGGTGAGGTCATGACTGCTGCGCTATGGAGCAAGCGGGCCATCACTGAAGCCGTTAAACGTACCCATTGATCCAGTTGATCCTGGACCTGGTAGAACTGATGACGAATCAGGCGCTGCTCTTCAAGCGCGAGCGCCGATTCTTGCATCAAATGTTCTACAAAGTAACGGTATCCCAGGTCAGTTGGTACGCGCCCTGCAGATGTATGCGGTTGATAGATAAGGTGAGCCTCTTCCAATCCGGCCAGTTCATGACGAACGGTGGCGGAACTGAAGTTCAGTCCATACTTACGCACCAGGGTTTCAGATGCGACGGGCGTGGCGGTATAGATGTACTCTTCGACGAGCGATCGCAGTATCTGCTGTTTTCGCTGGCTCAGTGGTGTCATGTGTTCGGCGAACTCTCCCAACATGCTCCTAATAATACGCTACTTGTCAATAATGATTGCTAGCAGTCTTAAGGTCTGACTGCGAATATAGAATAGCACTCAACGGGTGAGATTGTCAAGGGGTGTGGTAAAATGGGTGCGCGTACGATTTTGGCATGGACCCTGGCAGGCCCTACATCACGATTTTGGAGATGACACATTATGGACGAACAGAAGCGCACACCTGGCAGATACGGAATAGACGAGATAGAGGCAAGCCAACTGGAAAAATGGCCCAATGCTCATCCTGAGCGGGATTACGTCGTACATCTGGAAGCTCCAGAGTTCACCTGCCTCTGTCCCAGGTCGGGCTTCCCCGATTTTGCCACCATCATCATCGACTATGTGCCCGATCAGCACGTCGTCGAACTGAAGAGTCTGAAACTCTATATCAATAAATACCGTAACCGGCAGATCAGTCACGAGGCAGCCGCCAATACCATCCTCAACGATTTGATAGCTCTGCTCTCTCCACGCTGGATGCGTGTGGTTGCTGATTTTACGGTCCGTGGCAATATCAAGACGATCATTTTCGCCGAGCACGCTCTCCCTGGATACAAAGGGCCAAGACCAGAGTACAGACGCCTAGGGGCTTCCTGCTAAATCCTCTAGCTGTTGGCCTCTACACGTCGGAAGAGGATCGGGCTGAAATTGGTATGATAGTCGTAGGTGTCCAGATTCTCTTGTCGCTTGAGAAACCCTACCACCAGATAGGTAAAAGGAGTGGCAACCACCTCATACACGACTTTGAAGCTCCACTGTGTGAGGATGGCGGTGAGCATCAACTGAGCTGGAATGACTCCCCAAAAAGCTATGCTAATAAAGATGACAGTATCCAATCCTTCACCTACCAGCGTTGAGCCGATGGTACGTGTCCACAACCAGCGTCCCTGGGTGGCAATCTTCAACTTGGCGAGTACAAAGGAGTTGGTAAACTCACCAACCAGGTAAGCAACAAACGAGGCCAGTAATAAACGTGGAGCGAAACCAAGAATGGTCTCGTAGGCCGCCTGGTCTTTCCAGAAGGGGGCGGCAGGCGCAAGTCCTCCCAGGAAAATCGCAATCACAGCCAGCAAGTTACAGGTGAAGCCTAGCCAGATGACCCGTCGCGCCGCTGGATATCCGTAGACCTCCGTAAGCACATCACCAAACAGGTAACTGAGCGGGAAAACAATAATGCCAGCTGGCACTAAGAACCCGAATAGCAGCATTAGTTTCACAGCAATGATGTTTGCCGTGATGAGACAGGTGACAAAAACGGATGCGACCACGACAAACCAGAAAGATACCTTCAAACCCAAGACTCCTTCTCTTGCAATCCATCATTAACAAAAGTATTCACTGTAATAATTATGCCACAAGGGAGCATGGGCTACTGTGTTGGTATCGGTGTCAGCTCTGGTCCTGGTACCGTAGTAGGTGTTGGTGTACCAGGACCGGTGTCGGTGCCAGGGGCAGGGCCGGTGCAGAATGTGATGCCGGGCGTTGTTGTTGCCACTGGTACCTGTGTTGGCGCTGCCGTGGTCGTCAAGTCGCAAGGGATGGGGATGCCTGTCTGCATCGGCTTTTCAGTATCAAGCATCCAGTCGGTAATGCCAGTCCCTTCCAGACCGTTGCTTTTTGAAATAGCTTGTTTGATCACCCCCGGCGGTACAGTAAATGTCGTTTGTGTAAAAGGATAGGGAGGGTGGTAGTTCCCACAGGGAATACCTGCTCCATCGATATTACAGGCGCCGCTGGCACGTTCGATGACGCTGTGCCAGATAGGGCCAGCGCCTGTAATACCGACGGCATGATACAACGGCGAGTTATCGGCATTACCCGACCAGACACCGACCACGACGTCGGGCGTGTAGCCAATCGTCCAGTTATCCACAAAGTCATCGGTTGTGCCAGTTTTGGCAGCCAGCTCGTGCTTCTGTCCATCGGCTTGCTCCCAATCGTACATTGAGAGGACGTGGTCGCCCGTGAATTCAATGGCGCGTGCCGGTTCATCAGAGAGTATAGAGGTCATCAGGTAGGCAATCTGTGGACTGATCACCTGGACACCATTGGGATGCGTCGGATCGAAGTGGTAGAGATTATGACCATAGTTGTCCCAAATATCCAAGATAGTCTTAGGCGGGATGTGTACACCCTGGTTGGCGAAGACCTGGTACGCCCCCACCATCTGGATCAAGGGAACACCTGCAGTACCCAGCGCGGTAGCAGGTCCCAAAAATGTATTATGCTTGGCAACATCGTTGTCTATCGCTGTAATACCTAAACGTCGTGCCATGTTGGCGACGTTATCCACGCCCGCGAACTCAAAAGTTTTCACGGCAGGCACATTGAACGAATTGGCGATGTCAATGCGAATGGTGGAGTTCAGGTTATGGTATCCGCCGCCGTAATCGGGGGGATGGTAGGCTGTTTTTTCAGGGTCGTTTACGTTGAGAGGCGCCGCTCCCGAAGGGAAAGGATAGAACGTTTTTCTATCTGGAAGCGCCAGGCCTGGATACCAGCCCATCTGGAAGGCTGTTGCATAGACAATGGGCTTAAAGGATGAGCCTGGTGAGCGATAAGCCACAGCAGCATTGTATTTTCCGCCAACTTTGGGATCGTTCGAATTCCAGTCAGCGCTGCCATCCATTGCCAGGATCTCACCTGTTTTGGCGCTCATAACGACGACCGCCGAGTCATTGACATTATGCACAGCGTTGAGGGGGCCATAGTCGCCTTCGAACGGCTGATACTCAGGTTTATCGAGATGGCGGCGTACAGCGTTCTCGACGAACTCTTCCAGATTGATGTCGATGGTGGTGCGGATATTGAAGCCGCTGTTGAGCAGGGTTTCAACGCCTAGTTGGTCCTCCAACTGTTGAATGACCCATAGGACAAAATGTGGGGCACGAATGTGGCGTATATATGGCGTGAAGGTCATCTTAGCGGTCAGGGCTTCTGCCTGCTGTATCATGGCTGGTGTAATCGTGCCTAGGCCTGGTACTTGCGTTTGTTGTGCAAGCATCTCACCCAGTACTTCATCCTGGCGAACTAAGGCGCGAGCCTTGTTGGCAGGGCCGAGGGTTGGATCATAACTGGAAGGGTTTTGTGGCATGCCCGCTAATAAGGAGGCACGCGCCAGTCCTAATAGCGGGTTATGTTTGTGTGTGTTGAGGTCGAGGTCGAGGTTGGCGATGGCAGGAGTACACACGTGTTGCACGTTACACTGTGGCATGATATGGAAGTAGTCCTCAACGGCGGCCTCTACGCCGAGCTCCTGGGCACCAAAGGGTGAAACGTTGAAATATATCTCCAGGATCTTCCATTTGGGAAACTGTTGCGTCAGGCCAATCGCCAGTACCGCCTCGGTGATCTTACGATCTAGCGTTACTGCCCTGTTATTGGTGAGATTTTTTATCAACTGTTGCGTCAGCGTGCTGCCACCGCCAGCAACTTGATGGTATTGCAGGTATTCGATCGCTGCACGACCGATGCCTTGCGGGTCTATGCCAGGGTTATCCCAAAACGTATGATCCTCTGCCGCTATCATGGAGTCGCGCATAATCTGCGGGATGTCGTTATAGGAGACAGGAGTACGACGGCCTCCGCCATTTGGATCAAATAAGTCATACAGCAAGACGCCGTTGCGGTCGTAGATATGAGAGGTCTGGCTAATCTGCTGGTTCGCTATGCCCTGCAGACGTGGAAACTCGCTCTGATAATAGGCATAGGCCGAGGCAACGCCCGAAGAGCTTAGAATCACCAGGACGAGAGCAAGAGCGATAGCGATATTTTTTGCTAAGTTTGTCGGATTGAGTTGGTTACGTTGCCAACGCTCGCGCCGCCGCCGCATTTGCATAGAGATGCGCATAGTGCGTGAGCGTTTCCAGGGTTTCGCTTTCTGCTTTACCGGTGCAATGCGCTGACCAGGGCGGTAGAGGACCAGCGGCTGCTGATCGACTTTCCCTGGGACCGCTGCCATGTGACCGGACCAGCGACGGACTGTCTGCATGGTATTAGCGACCCAGCCTCTCTGTCCAGGTGGAGGCCCGCCTTGTCGCTGGGAGGGTTGCGGTGGTGGCATCGGTGAAAATTGGGCTGGTCCCTGTGGTCTGGGCATTGCAGGAGGATACTGTTGAGGTATCTGCTGCTGCTGGGCGTATTCACGTAATGAGCGGCCTGCACGGGGATTGCCGTTGTTCCCAGCAGGACGATTGTTCTCAGGTGGTTGTTGGTTCCAAATAGTATTATTCATAACTGTTTCTAATCTTCTAGGTACATTCTCATAGGTACAATCTCAGTCCACTCACTTTAACGGAGCAGGCCAGGTACATTAACACGTTCAGCCATTTGGGCCATGGCCAGCCCAGGCAAAGGGACAGTACCAGGTACACACCGCTTGCCAAATAATGTACAATGGAGGAGCTATATACAACGGACTCTTGTTGAGAGGAGCCACTATTTCATGCTCTTGCGTCGTATTCGTTTGCTAGCAGTCGTCTTGCTTTGTCTTTGCGCCCTGTTAGTCTCAACTGTTGCTTTTCCTCGGCCCGCATTTGCGGCAGGCGATCCAATCACCGTGACCTCTCAAACAGATACAGTTCACTTCCCTAACTTCATCGACTTTGATCTCAGTGCAAACGATAGCAGCAGCACTCTATCTCAGGCCATTATCTCCATTACATTCAGCGTCCCAGGGTATGAAAATCAAGTAGACGAGCACACATTAACCATCAGTCATCCTGCTCAAAGTGTGACGTTGCACTGGCGCGAAGACACAACTGGCAATAACTTCTACCCGGCGGGGGTGCAGGTCGCTTACAATTGGCAACTTGAGGATAGTGCAGGCCATAGGCATACAGGTGTCACTCAACACTTCTCAACGACAGATACCCGTTTCAACTGGCCGCGCCTGTCACAAGGCAACTTGCAGGTGAATTGGTACAACCGCTCACAGGATTTCGGTCAGCTCGTGCTCGACAAAGCAAGTGCGAGCCTGGCTCATATCAGCACTATGCTTGGGAGTGGGCTGGTTCATCCGATTAATGTGTGGATCTATGCGTCCGATGACGATTTCCATGGCTCGCTTCAGCCAAACTCTTATGAATGGGTAGGAGGTGAGGCCCTTCCTTCCCTGGATGAAGCATCGATTGTTGTAGTCGATACCTCCGATCATACCCTGGTGCGCGACATGCCCCACGAATTGACCCATCTCCTCTTCCACCAACTTATAAACCCGGGACTCCGCATCCCGACGTGGTTCGATGAGGGTCTGGCAGTGTATAACCAGGTTTATCATGAGCCGGAGATGACTGCACGTTTGCAAGCCGCGCTCGATTTACATACGCTGCTCCGATTGGACGATATCGCAGATGGTTTTCCGTCTAATTCAGACCAGGCATATCTTGCCTATGCCCAAAGTTGGAACCTGGTCAGCTACATGTATAGCACCTTTGGCCTGAGCAAAATGACTCTTTTTATCAAGTTGCTGAAAAACTCACAAGCAACGTTTGCACAGGATTTGCAGCAGGCTCTTGGAGAGGATCAGACCCACCTGGAGGATCAATGGCGCATTCACCTGCATCAGCCACCGGCACTTGCGCCCGGTCAACTCACGCCAACTGCACAGCCACAAAGGCAGCCAGTCCAACCAAAAACGCAAACAAACGCTGATAGTAGTTCACCGTTACTCATCACCATTGGTTTCTTGCTTGTTCTGGCGTCCCTGATTATGCTCTTGGTCATTAGCGTCAATGTGAACCGGCGGAAGCAACAAGCACTGGAGATGGAGTCTGCACGACAGCTTGTTGCCGCCAATACCCGGCGCTGGCAACCAGGCAATCAAACATCGTCGTATACCCAAACATCGACGTATATGCAATCCCCCATACCACCTTCAACGCCGTTTGTCCCTGCAAATCCGCATGCCAGTCCATGGGAATGGGACTATCCAGATGATGAAGGGGAGGCGTATGCTGGTGAGGACCAGAGCAAAAGCGTGATGGGGCCGTCACCTCTGTCGTTTATTGAGAGCCAGGAATACCTGGGACAACGACCCAGGCGACAGGTCCCCCAAGAATGAGGATAACTGGATAGTTTATAGGCAGAATAGTTTATAAGGAATATTGAGATGGAAGTGTTCGACTCACCAACCCGGTATTATCCATCGGATGCCTTGTCGCTGGATGAACTTGCTTACTGGATTGCCTTCAGCCGTGTGTTGGGCATAGGGCCAGTGCGCTTCAAACAATTGCTAGACTTCTTTCATACTGATGTTGCAGCAGCCTGGCACGCCGATAGCAAAGAACTGGCGCAAGCGGGCCTGGATCAGAAAACAATCCAGAGCTTCCTCAAACAACGGTCCACGATCGTACCACAACAGGAACTGGAGAAATTAGAACGGCTGCGTGTGCAAGTCATCACATGGAAAGACAAAGCCTACCCGGAACTGCTAAAAGAGATTGATCATCCACCTCCGGTACTCTACGTAGCCGGTACATTGACCGAGGCTGATCAATTTGCGCTGGCCATCGTCGGCACACGCAAGGCCAGTTCCTATGGTCGGCAGGTAACAGAACGTTTTGCGAGCGAACTGGCGAAAGGCGACGTGACGGTGGTTAGTGGGCTGGCGCTGGGAATTGATGCTTTCGCGCACACCGCGGCGCTTGATGCGGGTGGACGTACACTGGCAGTACTGGGAAGTGGCCTGGACATCATCTATCCACCCGCTAATCACAACCTGGCACGGCGCATTGTCGAGTCTGGCCAGGGGGCACTGTTAACGGAATTTCCGTTGGGTGTCAATCCGGAGGGCGGCAACTTCCCGGCGCGCAACCGCATTATTTCGGGTCTCTCGCTCGGTGTGCTGATCACGGAAGCTCCCCAGCAGAGCGGGGCACTCATCACGGCGAATTTTGCGCTCGAACACGGACGTGACGTTTTTGCCGTACCCGGGAACATTTTCTCTGCGGGGAGTGCTGGTGTCAATAAGCTCATCCAGGATGGAGGAGCGCGCCTGGTGACCAACGTCAATGACATTCTGGAGGCGCTCAATCTGTTCATGGTGCCCCAACATGTGGAGATGCAAGCTGCGCTACCCGACAATGCTGAGGAGCGTACGTTGCTGGCGCTGCTCAGCCATGAGCCGTGTCACGTGGATGACCTGATCCGTACGTCGGAATTGCCGACAAAGACTGTATCGGCCACGCTGCAAATAATGGAACTGAAGGGAATGGTGAAGTCGGTGGGCGGGATGCAGTTTGTGCTGGCGAGGTAGAAGAAACTGATCTCATGCGCCCACTCGTGGGCAGTCACAAAATAACGTAACTATTCAGGCCTCCTATTTTCTTGATTCCTCAGCGCCACAGGTGGCGAGGCGTCCTGAATAGTTACCATTCTTCTTTGCTAGAGATCGCGCATAGCCTCAACTACCGGGCGACGAGACGCCGCCTGAGCGCCCACAACCGCGAGCACCATAGAAGCGACCGCCGCCACTACTAACACAAGCAGGTATACCCATGGTACAGCCAGCACCTCCGGCGGCGGATCGAAGACTCCAGTCAGCACCGTCACCAGCATCTGAGCAATACCAAACCCCAGTGCTACACCTATCACGCAGCCTCCCACCTGAATCAACACCCCTTCGCTCCACAGGAACGCGCCAAGTTGATTGCCCTTCGCACCCAATGCTGCGAGGATTGCAAATGTCCGTCGCCGTTCAGCCAATCCGAGCGCCAGAATCAAGCCCATTGCCCCGGCCACCAGCAGGACCGCAAATACCAATTCCAAACTGGTCAGCCCATGCAGATCCACCGCAGTCAGACTGGAACTGATCAAGTGTTGCGTCGAATTGATATCCGTGACCCTGGCCCCTGCGAGCGAACTTACCACCGCACGCGCCCGGGCTGCCACATCGGCCGGATTGCCATCGACACGCATCAGCACAATCTCCGCAGCATTCGCGCCAGTCTGCTGGGCGAGGTAGCTCGCATTGGCCACCAGGAAGGAATCATGCGGTGCTGTAGGGAACTCTCGCACGACTCCCAGGAAGTGGAACGGCACCACATGGTACTGGTGATCCTGCGTATTCTGCAAGCGGAGATTGATCCTGTCACCCAGGTTCAACTGGAAGTCGGTCACCGTCTCCTGAGAGACCAGTACTCCATCTGGATGGCTGGCCAGGGCTGCCAGCGTGGCCTGCGCATCTCCGCCTCCAAAGAAGGCATTGGACATGTTGGTCGCCTCACCGATGTGGGTTGGATCGATCCCATAGATATCTTGCAGATCGTTGCCAACGTAGGCAAAGCGATGCAGCATCGACTGTGCAGCAGCAACGCCAGGCAACGTTTGCAGTTGCGATAGCATGCTGCCGGGAGCCGAAGCCGTAGGACCGGTTACCGTGACATCGGCTCCATTGGTAAGTTCCGCATCCACACGGGCCTGGGCATTATAGGTCGTATTGAAAACAGCGGTGGATATCGCAAAGGAAAATGCCAGCGCTACCAGCACCATACCCTGGGCCACTCGCCTATACTGCCGACCCAGGGATGCGGCAACCACACCGGAAAGTTTTCGCGCAATGGGACGGAGTATACCGGCCAATACACGACGACCTCGCTCGAGCCCCCATCCCCACAGGCGCATCGACAGCAAAGCCACGCCAATCCAGAGGCAGAACGGAGCGAGAAATGTATCGTAAGCCACCGCTGTTTCCGGTACACCTTCTGGCGCCAACACCACCTGGTAGCCAGTACTGGCTGTCCGCCAGAACACGATGGCAGAGGCAACTAAAATGATCACATCGAGATAGATGCGCTGCCAAAGAGGCTTACGCCCTCGGCCTACCACGGCTCGTGCGGCCATCACTGTAGAATGGCGTGCTTGTACCCAGGCAGGATAGAGCACAGCGACGACTGCCAGTAGAAGACCAACAAGCGCTGCACTGGCCGTCCAGAGGATCGTCGTCGTATCCAGCAGCACTCCAACGGGCGGACCTATTTTTATATTCATTGCCCCCGCAGCTATTGCAGCCAGTATGATGCCCAGCACCACGCCGCCAATACCTACGATCAACGCTTCCACAGTCTCCAGGCGCAGGATCTGCGCAGTGGAAGCCCCACGGGTGCGTAGCAGCGCTTGCTCCTGTTGGCGACGCTCCGTACCCGAAGCTGCAACCGCCAGCGTGAGTAGGATTGCCAGGAGAGCGCCCGGCAGCCCCAGGAACAAGAAAAGCACAAGTGCATAGAGTGCGTCCTGGCGTACTCCATCTAGACGCGCCGCCAGATTGTCCCCAACAATACCACTGCCAGCAATGCGCGCCTCGAGGTTATGTGCCAGCTGCTGCACATAATGTGCGGCAGCGTTGGGGTCGGCAGGTAGTGTATGAGCGATCCTGACGTGGAGTTGCATGCGCACCGAATCGGGACGCACGCTCGCCTGGTGGTCGAAGAGCTGGTGCCAGCGGTCACCGGGAAGTATCAATACATTGTCCGGTGGTGCTTGTGGGGCTGCGCCCGCCGGGACACCGACGGCCTGGAAGAGCGAATCCGCATTAGGCAGGTCGACAACGCCATCGACTTTCACCTTCACAGGTGGCAGGCCCACTCGCAGGATGGTCACAGTATCACCGACCGTCACATGCAGATTTGCGGCTGTCTGCTGTGCCACGAGTACACCGTCCAGCGATCCAATCAGTGAGCGGATCTCAGTCGGAAAGGTCTGCCGGTAGAGCGCGCTGATTCCCAGAACCTTGCCAGGGCCTGTTGTCTGCACCGTACCATCCGTGCTAGCGGTGAAACCACCGGTGTTGGCATAGCCCACTTCCTCTAATGCCGTATACGCAGTGGACTTGCCGATTGCGCTGGTGACCGCGTTAACATCAGTGCCGGGAACAAGTTGGACTTGCCAATCAACAGGCACATCTGCGATCGCCCGTTGCGTCATCGACGCGCTACTTGCAGCAATAAATGCTCCAATCGACGTCAACAGCGCAACAGTGACCGCGACACCCACGATCGTCCCCAGCAAGCGACCGGTGCGATGAGCAAGTAAGCCTTTCAGCCAGAGCATCATAAGCATCAAGCATGTACCTCCAGGGTGCCGTGTTGCATGCGCCATACCGTGTGCATGCGTTCTGCTACTGTCATGTCGTGCGTCGCAACGAGCAGCGCGGTGTCCGTACCTTCTAGAGCGGCAAGCAGTACATCGAACAGGTGCTGTGCGGTCGGATGGTCAAGCTGACCTGTAGGTTCATCTGCCAGAATGAGCTTTGGCCCGCAGACGAGGGCCCGTGCCATTGCCACACGTTGCGCCTGCCCACCGGAGAGTTCTTCAGGCAACTTCTCTGCGAGCGACTCCAACCCGATGCGTTCGAGCATATCAAGAGCAGTGGCGTGGGCCTTTTCTGCACTAACCTGCCCAAGCAGTAGAGGTATTTCCACGTTTTCTACAACCGTCATCGGAGCAAGCAAACTCTGCGTTTGAAACACGAACCCGATTTTCCCTGGACGCAGCGTTTCCCTTGCTCCGAGTGCCGGCCAGGCGAGAATGCCAGATGTAGGCGTGTCGAGTCCCCCCAGCAGGTGCAGCAGAGTGGACTTCCCGCTGCCAGAAGGCCCCACCAGGGCTATGCGGTCACCGGGCATAATCGCACAGGTAGCAGAGACGAGCGCCAACACCGGCGTGTTGCCACGTCGATAGACGCGTCCACCGTTTTGTATGTAGGCAAGCACTTCAGGCATTGATGACCCTCCCATCCAGCAAGCGCACGATGCGGTCTGCATGCGCTGCCAGTACATCGCTATGTGTGGCAATCAGTGTCGCACCGCCATCTCTACGGCGGACCTCCAGCAGATCCAGGATCTGCTTTTCAGTTTCTGCATCAACCTCACCGGTTGGCTCGTCGGCCAGGAGCACCTTCGGCTCGGTGGATAACGCAACCGCTAGAGCAGCACGTGCCGCCTCTCCACCCGAAAGCTGGGAAGGGAGCGCATAGCGACGATCATGCAGGCCAACCTGGTCGATGAGCTTGCTCAGCCGTTGCTTGTCGAACTTGCGTGCCAGTCGCATCTGTAGACACATATTATCGTTGACGGAAAGGTGCTCGAACAGGTTGCGCGACTGGAGCAAGATACCGATCTGGGCAGCACGCATAGCTGCGCGTTCGGCTTCGGGTCGGCGTGTCAAGCGCTTTCCCATCAGTTTCACATGCCCACCATCCGGCTCGTCAAGCCCGACGAGACAGTTCAGCAGCGTTGATTTGCCGCTGCCTGACGGCCCGATGACGGTGACGATCTCGCCTGCTTCGACATACAGGCTCACCCCGCGCAATGCTAGCGTTTCCTCTTCGCCAATATGGTAAAAACGATACAGATCAAAGGCTTCGATAATGCGCATACTACACCCACTTGAAACTACCCGACATGAACCTCCACTGATCAACGTTATCAGAACCCAGCGGAGCCCAGAGGGCGAGGGTAGCCAGCTTACCAGCGTGAAAGAAGAGATAGGCGTTATTTTCGAGACGTACCTGTTTGCCGGTCACCGGATTGGGATCGGAGTTCGAGGTATAGACGATGAGCACGGCCGGGTTGCCGTGAACCTGCACATTCTGTGCGCACACATCTCGTACCTCATGTCCTAGTTGTGCCAGGACCGCTTGGTTCGTGCTCACGCTGTCAGCAGTCGGTGCATTCGATGCATTTGTAATAAAGATCTGCACCCCATCCAACTTACTGACGAAACGCGCATCTGCCGCATTAGTCGTCCGTGCCCAGCCCTCCGGCACCTGGAGTTGATAGCCTCCAAGCGAAGATTGATAGCTCACAAATACCTGGCTGTCTGGTATATCACCGGCTTGATTCTGGCTATCAGGAGAAGGTGCCGCAGGTGGTAGGCTACACGAGCTAGATACTTTTACATTCAGTGTCGAAGTCGGCGTTGAAGTCGATGACGTTGTCGGCGGTACACTAGCCGGTGTAGATGATGTGGTCAATGACGTGCTTGTTGGGGGCGATGACGTACTCGGCGGGGCACTACTCCCCCCACATCCGCTGAGAAGGAACAGGCCCAAAGCCAGCACAATGAATAGTATGCTATTTGTTACTCTTGTCATACTCATAAAACACTCCTAGTTGTCTGTAGCCATTATTTCCTATTTCGTTCGGATTTCTGAGGAGCCTGCTCAGAAGAGGAACCCTCTTCTCTACTCCAGCAGAGAAGGAGGGCCACGGTAAAGGTCGAGCCTTCTCCGGCCTGACTCTCCACTGTCACCGAGCCTCCATGGGCTTTGACGATCCAATCTACAATCGAGAGCCCCAGTCCGCTATTTCCTCCTGGGGTGTGTATTCGTGCAGGATCAACCCGATAGAAGCGGTCAAACACATAGGGCACATGCTCTGGGGCAATGCCGATCCCCATATCACGGACGACGAGCAATGCCTGCCCCTGCCTGGCCTGGACCGAGACAAAGACCTGTCCCCCTGCATTATTATAGCAGATCGCATTCTCCAGCAGGTTCATGACGACCTGCATCAGACGGGCCTCATCCCCTCGCACTCTCATCGGTTCGGTGGCCGTCACCTCAACGGTCACCTGGTACTGTGCCGCCACCATGTCCACGGCGCCAACAACCGCCTCTACCAGCAGATCGAAGCGTATGGCCTCCTCTTCCAGGCGAACCTGCCCATCGTCTGCACGGGCTAAGGCTAACAGATCGCTAATGAGACGCCCCAGGCGTTCCGCTTCATTGTGAATCGTCTGAAAGACGTCCGCATACTCCTCTGCTGTGAAGACCTGCAGCAGAGCCAGCTTAGCCTTACTACGAATGACCGTTATGGGCGTGCGCAGTTCATGGGAGGCATCAGCCACAAAGCGGCGTTGGCGCAGGAACGCTTGCTCTAGATGCTCAATCATCTCATTCAAGGTCACGGCCAGATGCCGCAGCTCGTCGTGTGCCCGAGGCAGGGGAACCCGCTGGCGCAAATCGCCCCCCTTAATGATCCGAGCCGTCCGAGTGAGTCGATGAATAGGCGCAAAAGCACGCCCGGCTAACCAGAAACTCACCAGAGCACCCAGCATCAGGATGAGTGGGGTGATAAAGAGCAAATCGATGAGTACATCATGCAGCGTGGCCTGCACCTCGGTGAGCGAGGTGGCGACCTGCACGACGCCGAAGATCTGCCCGTCCTGGGTTAAGGCTCGACTGTAGAGCCGCACCGGTTGTCCATCGACGGTCGTAATGGTTCCCTGCCAGGGAACGCCATGAAGAGGTTGGGTGACGCTTTGAGCCGGAACCAGCAGGGTCCGAAAAGCTGGAGTGGTTCGAAAGGGAACACCTTGCCCGTTGAGCACACGCACCAGCACTCCCAGGTTGACATCGCCAGGAGGCACATGCGCTCTCTGATAAGCAGTGTCGAAGCCAGGCAGGTCGGCGGTTGCGTCCTGGATGCTGAGAACTCCCCGTTCCTCCGTAATATCGCCAGCAACCTGCTGCGCTTGCAGTTGCAGGGCCGTGTCCAAACTACCGGCCAGCGTCGTCTGAAACCGGAGATAGAACAGGATCCCAGAGAGCCCCATCAGGCTGGCAAAGACGACGCTATACCAGAGCATCAACTGTAGACGAATGCCCAGAGGCCACAGACGACCGAGCGCTTTCATGGTTCGGGCTCCTTTAACTGGTACCCTGATCCGCGAATCGTGTGAATCAGGTTTGGTTCGCCTGCGGCACAGAGCTTCGTGCGCAGGTAGCGAATGTAGACCTCAACGATATTGGAGAGATGTTCAGCATCAACATCCCAGACATGCTCAGCGATCAGGGTTCGACTCAAGACCTGGCGAGGATGATACATGAGATATTCCAAAAGCGCATATTCCTTGCCAGAAAGCGGAATGAGGCGCTCACCTCGCCGTGCCTCGTGCGTACGGGTATCGAGGGTGAGGTCCAGGAAGTGTAGCACCGTCGTCTTCTCTTCGCTCCTGCGTCGCAGCAACGCCCGAACCCGCGCCTCTAATTCCAGTAAATCAAAGGGCTTGGCCAGATAGTCATCAGCCCCCACATCGAGTCCTCGCACCCGCTGATCGACCTCACCAAGGGCGGTGAGGAACAAAATGGGCATCCTGCGCTTCCGATTGCGCAAGTGCTCACAGACCTCCAGGCCGCTGAGCCCAGGCAGCAGGATATCCAGGATCATGAGATCGTACGACGTCGTTAATCCAAGGGCGAGTGCATCCTCGCCGTCAGCTACTAGATCGACGACGTATGAGCAGCGCTCCAGGCCCTTTTTCAGATCTGGTCCCAAGGCCGGATGATCTTCTGCCACAAGAATACGCATAGATCGGTTCTCCTAATTAGCAGGTCAGGTCATGACCCCCTCTCCTGCTCTCACTGTAGCGCACCAAGATGAGACCAAGATGAGTGTCGCAGAAATTAGCCCCGCGTTCTCATATCTGTCTCATATTGAGACCGTATGATGAGAAAAGCTTCCAGCAATGAGAGACGAACAGGAAGTCCCTCATCAGAAAGGATGGCGGACAGGTGATTGTCGTTGGGGAAGGTCCGTCATTATGTATACGATCAGGCAAAGGTTTCCGAATACCTTGTTGTCAGGTTTCTCAATAACGAAAACAAAGATGACAGGAGAAGAATACAGTGGATGTTGTAGTTGAATCGGTAAAACTTGCCTCAAAACTACACAGTCGCCAACGCAAGAAAAAGTCTATTGTTCCTGATATTCCCTATATGGGTCATCTGATGGAGGTTGCAGGGATCGTACAGGCGAATGGTGGTGACGAAACCACTGTAGCAGCAGCTCTGTTGCATGATGCCATTGAGGATCAAGGAGCAGAAGCGCGTGAACAAATTCGCGAAAAATTTGGGCAAGAGGTTCTTGCTATCGTCGAAGCCTGTACTGAGAGTGAGACGTTTCCCAAGCCATCCTGGAGGAAACGTAAGGAAGGGTATCTCAAACTGGTAGAAATGGCATCGTTACGCGCGCTTTTGGTGATGGTTGCAGACAAGTTGCAGAATAGTCGAGCCTTGTTACGACGACTGAAATTGGAAGGCGCGGAGGGTTGGAGCAATCCCAGCCGAGAAGAGAAGTTGTGGTATACACAAAGTCTTCTTGAAGCAATGCGTCGTCGTCTGAGGCAATTGGAACAGGAGACTGACCATCCAACGCTGGTGAGTCTCTCCCTGCTCATTGATGAGTACGCCGAAGTGGTTGCTGCATTGACACACTACTAGTACTGCTTTGTTAGTTTCTATGGGGCAGATTTCACTCAAGCCTGGTGGCAAGCTCATTACTCTTGCATAGACTGTCAAAAAGCGGTTTCTGCCGGTTGGCTTGTAGAGCCGACCGAACCACTTTTCACACAGTCTCTAACATAGCCGTCCTACTGTGTGCCCAATCACATAGTATGCTATGCTAAACGCTGTGATCACCAGGAGATCCGCAAGGAAACTTCGCCAGGGCTTGTAGCTATATCCTGCAAGTGGAAAGAGAAACCAAGAAAAGGCTACTGTGGCTTCATACGTGGTTTGCGCTACTCATGGTTAATTCCCCCAGTGAAGCCAGAGGAGAGCAGTAAAGATTTGCGTCTGCCACACCTTCCAGGAGGTCCTTGCAGTCCCTGGAAGCATATTCTCTCCCAGCAGTGCAGGTGTCAATAAGCTCATCTAAGAAGTGCCAAGATCTATTCCATGCCCCCTGGTTTTGCCGTCCCTTTTGGTCGTGGACGTATGGGGATCAGCAAGACCAGGACGAGAGCCACAATGGTAATGGCCAGGGTGAATAAAAAAGCATCGTTAATCCCCAGCATATTGGCCTGTTGTTGCAACTGCTGGATGAGAAGCTGTACGGCGGCGGCTGTTGCGGCCTGGGGGCTTGTAGCGCCACGTGCCATGAAGAATGTGCTCTGTTGTTGCAGCAGCGCCCCAGTTGGGGAGGTTGCTGTCACCAACTCCGCCAGGTGGGCGTAGTGGATACTGGTCTGTGTCTGGACCAGGGGTGCCAGCACTGCCACACCCATCGAACTAGCAACGGCGCGTATCACCGAATTGAGCGAATTCGCCTGCGACAAATCCTGCGGTTTGATGTCCGAGAGCAGTGCAAGGGTCAATGGCTGTATGGCGAGTCCTATTCCAAAACCACGGAGGATGAGCAGCAACTGGAGTTGCGAGAAAGGTGTCTGGAGCGAGACGAACGAGAAGCGCCAGAGGGCAAAGGCCAGGATGAGCAGGCCTGGAATGACCACCGCCTTCACCCCGATGCGGTCGACCAGCTGTCCTCCGACGACCACCGCGACCATCGAGGCAAGCGCCTGTGGCAACAGCAGTACGCCTGCCTCGTAGGCGGTCTGTCCGCGCAGGTTTTGCAGGTAGATCGGAACCAGGAACAGGCCCCCGAAGAGGGCGAAGATGACGAAGACGAAGGCCAGGTTGCCGATGCTGAAGGGCATGTTGGCAAAGAGACGGACATCCAGCAGGGGCTGCCTGCCGCGGCTGGCGGTCACCAACTCCACGACCACAAAGATGACTAATGAGACGATGCCACCTGTGAGAAAGCCCAACACAGTGGTGGAGCCCCAGCCATCCTTACTGACATCGGAGAAGGCATAGAGGATAGCGGCCAGGCCTGCGGCTGAGAAAACGAAACCCAGAAGATCAAAGTGGGTATTGGCATCGGGCCGGAACTCCCGCAAGAGGAAGAATCCCATGACAAAGCCCACGATGCCAATCGGGACGTTGACGTAGAAGATCAAGGGCCAGCCAACGGAGGTGACGATGTAGCCCCCAAGGGTCGGGCCTAGAGCAGGCGCCAACAGGATCGGAATGCCCAGCGCGCCGACCGCAGCCCCGCGCTCCTCAGGTGGAAACTCGCGATAGAGCAGGGTGAACGACATTGGGATCAGGGATGCGCCGACCGCACCCTGCAACAATCGGAAGGCGATCAGCACCTGCAAGCTCCACGCCAGACCACAGAGGGCGGAGCAAAGCGTAAACAGTGCCAGAGCCCCCAGGTAGAACCGTTTGAGTCCCAGCAGCTCTGACAAGAACGGGGTGAGCGGCGTTGCCATCCCTTCCGCCAACGTATAGCCGGTAGCCACCCACTGCACGCTGTCCAGTGGCGCGCCAAAGGCGGATTGCAGGCGCGGGATGGCAATGTTGACGATAGTGGTATCCAGGATAACCATAAAGAGCCCAAAGATGACTGCTATGGCGACAAGCCACTTGTAGGGCAAAAGGCCTTGATCTCACTAACCCTGGAAAAAGGCTACGAGGCCGTGACCATTCGTGACATCACAGAGCGCGCGGATATCGGGTACGCCACCTTTTTTCGTCACTATCGTGACAAGGACGAGCTGTTGCAGGATGTCCTGGACGTCGTCCTGGCTGAACTCATCGACCTGCTTTGCCCGGCAACACCTGATGCTGATCCGGCAGCCATTGGGGTTCTGCTGTTTCGCCATATCCAGGAGCAGAGCGAAGCGGTTCGTGTGCTGATAGGGAGCCACACACTGCTTCCGCGTCTCATTGAGGCTGCCACGCAAAACATCGTGAAGGATTATACACCACGTCCAGACAGTGGTGTGCCACTTGAGATTGCGGCCCATCATATCGTGACCTCAACCATCTCACTCATCCAGTGGTGGCTGGATCATCACATGCCCTATCCACCGGAGCTGATGGGGAAGATCTATCACGAATTAATTGTGCGCCCAACCATCTCGGTGGCATTCTCCTCCTGCAACAGTGTTCACAAAGATTGAGCAAGCAAATAATGGGATCATGCAGCTAAGAAGGCCAATGAGGGCTTCGCTCCTCGCTTCATCTGACACAGGGAGGGTCTCGTACTAGCGTCGGAAGATCCACAGCACGAGATTGATGAGAATGGTCAGCACAACGCTCACGATGATGCAGGTGACAATCGGGAAGAAGAACGTGCTGCTCCCACGACGGATCACGATATCGCCTGGTAATTTCCCAAAGAGTGGAAGGTTTCCCAGTGCAATGAGCAAAACGCCAACGAGAGCGATGATGACAGCAAAGAGCACCAGGAGTTTCCCGAAGCTGCTGAGATCAAACGGTGACATGCGTATCCACCTCCTTTTCGTCCGTTCTTCAGATTGCCACAAAACTGTATGCTCTCCAGATCGGGCAGTCTGCAAGCAACGAGTAGTTTTCTTTTTCCTTCTCACTTGTATCTACGAGAGGAACGGGAGGAGGTTGTACGTGCTCTCTTTGGGCTATGTCACACAAGTAATCAAAGGTGACGGGACAGGAATTAGGTATAGATCTTCACACAACATAGAGCACCCATGAGAGAGTCCCATGCTTTCTTGCCCCTTCAATCCCTCAGATGGGTAGATAGCCGTTTAGACGGCTGGCCTACTCATTCGTCACCGGTCTCCTTTTCGTCGTGACTTAAAAACTCTCCAGTAACACGCCAAACGGTTTCAGTATGACCCTCAAAGCTACCACCAAGCTCAAAACCAGCCTTCTTTAGCTTGCTCCCTAGCTCTATATTGATGCCGAAATCATCTGTGTACTTATGACGAAGCGAAAATGACTGTAACCCATGATGCATCCGTTGATCGACGATCTGTCGCCAAGTTGGTTCATTATCATACCACTTCAGGCCTTCTGGCATGCTCGGCGTGTGCCCTTGGAGGACAGCTTTGTAAAGGAGAGTTTGTTCAGTATGCCGCTGAGTGCCAACATTAGCTGTGTTGGATTTGCTAAGGTGAACACCAAGTTGGGCTGTGAACGCAGCTCCCCATCCTCTCATATGGTAAACTTCGATAGTTCTCGCACCCAGATGTGTGAGAAGACTCAGAAGCTCGTTGAACTTGTTCTCAAAAGTAAAACGGTGAAAATCGGCAAGAGGGGTGTACTCTTGTCGAACAACAGGGTTGGCAACATAAATCGTGTCATTACGCGGGTGTGTAGGAGGGAGTTTAAAGTGTTCTACGTAACTTCTTCCTATAAGATGGATAAATACCCCTTTTTTCTGGTACTTCTGATGCAATTTTATATCAGTTTTTCTTTCATTTATTGATGTTAATAGATGTTCTCTGGTTTGTTTAAGAGATGAGAACTGCAATAAGTTATCAGATTCTGATTTTGGGATATCAGGTTTTGAATTGTTTGACAGCTTCTTTATCCCTGATGCTGCTAACCCAAGCGGTGCGGATATCAACCTCGTAGCGCCAACTATGCCAGCCGCTGATGCGTCGAAGAGTTTATCATTTTCAAGAATCGCGACCAACAAAGATTTCTTCTCTAATTTACTATCATCTACAAACTCTATCAGTTGGCGATCAGTGTATGGCTGATCAAAGAACTCTTCGATATCCATTATAAACCTCCTTGGTACTATTCGCCGTTCTGCTCTCCCTACCTGTCTAAACAATCCCGTTCTTAAACTGACTCGTTGCTAGCTATCATACCTGTGCCATGAAAGTATCTCTCCCTTGTTTGAGGATATGGAGATGTTCCTAGTTTGCCATGCTGTTGACTCTTCATGAAAAGGCATTTGTATTTTCCCTTCAAGTTCAGCTTGGCATGAATTATATTCCACTTTGGGGCATTAAGAATAGTACTTATCCCTATAGTCCTATAGATTCTCGGTGTTTTTGATCTTTTCATCTTCTCTCATTCTTGTGAAAACTCACTAGAGGAGAAGACTGAATACATGAGCCGAGCTATGGCAGCGAGCATGCAAATCAGTTGCAAGTAAACGAGGATAGGCATCGTCGTTGCTGGGTAAATACTGCCCAGCAGATACACTATCCCCAAGCACGACCAGTGTGGGCGGCACGAATGGCCATGCTGGCTGGTGCGTTGTCCCCTTGGCAGCCCCACATCCAGCGAGAAAGAAAGACAAGGCGATTTCTGCTATTTCTATAGGCAATCTGTACTGTTTGGATGCGAGAAACAGCGTACGAAGTGGCTCTTTCCTTCCTTTGTTTGTATAATTGGAGCGGATTGCCAGAATGACTTGCTGGCATCAACGAAATAGCTCGAATAAACCCATCTGTTAGGCTTTTTTGGCGATTTTTAGGGCTATTTTTGAACCTCTGGTTGATGCAGTTTGTGCTGGCGAGGTGAAAGGGAATTGTTGATGCGCACAAAGCAGGCTAGAGCTTCTAGCAAGGACAAGTTTATGAAACGTCGTATTTTTGCTTCCCTCCTTTTCTTCCTGGCAGCCGAACTAGTGCTGCTGGCTCCTGTGCTCGCCTTTACCCCCTTTGGAATGCGGGTCCTGCATGACCTCGTGCCGCCTCCTACCCCATCACCCACGCCTATTCTCACGGTGAGAGGCACGCCACCTTCGGTGAGTGCCCAGGCGGCCTACTTACTCGACGCCGACACGGGTCATGTCCTGGATGATGTCCATGGCGAGCAACGACTTCCAATGGCCAGTACCACCAAAATCATGACCGCTCTCATCGCCATTCAAACCGCCGATCTCAATCAACTCGTGACCATCCGGCAAGACTCTATCGACGAGGTCAAGAAACATAATGGCAGCAGTGCCTACCTGGTCGTTGGCGACCAGATCCGTCTGGAGGACCTGCTCTATGGGCTGATGCTGCCTTCAGGTGACGATGCTGCGATTGCCATTGCTGATGCTGTCGGTGGAACGACAAGCAAATTTGTACAGATGATGAACATGTTTGCCCGTCGCCTCCATCTCACCCAAACACACTACATCAACCCTGATGGTCTCACGTACTTGACGCCTCAAGGTCAGCCTGATCCCAATCAGTACACATCAGCGGCTGACCTGGCACACCTGACACGCTTTGCCATGGCTAATCCGTTCTTTGCACAATTGATTGAACTGCAACACTTTGTGCTTCCTGCCAGTACAGTTCATCACGCTTATACCTGGGACTCTATCAATACCTTGCTCAGTACCTATCCCGGAGCAACCGGCGTCAAGACGGGGTATACTGTTGAGGCTGGCTACTGCCTGGTGTTCGCAGCCACCAGGGGTGGGCATCATCTCATCGGGGTGGTGTTGCATGAGCCCGATGAAGCTCAGCGCTTTGCCGATGCAAGCATGTTGCTCGATTGGGGATTTGCCCTTCCTCTCTTACCGCCTGCTTCGTAGTGTGCAGATGAAAAGGTATATTTCCGCTGGTTTCCTGCCGTGAACATAACAGGTATCATATAATGAGGTAGAGTTTGCACCCAATAGAGGAGAACCGCAAACCGCTTATTATACACCTTGACATTGTGACCCGCGAACCAGAAACTAACCCGCATGATATGTTGGAAGATGGTTGGCAGGCTGTGGCTGATCGCATTCTGAGCTGGCTTGATGAAAAGGGGCTATGATCTATCTCGACCATTTACTCGCTGCTACAAAAGGGGTTCTGCGCTATCCAGGTAAGCAGAGTCATTTTGATGCGTTTAGTCATGATACTCGTCAACTGATTCCGGGCGAGATGTTCGTTGCAGTGCGCGGTGAGTATGGCGATGGGCACGATTACTTGCTCGACGCAGTGCGCAGGGGAGCGACCGGTTTGCTGGTAGAGGCGCGAGTGATGTCGTCTCTTGCAGAGGAAGTAAAGACAATATTGGAGCACGCAGAGGTGGCAACGGTCGTCGTGGAGGATACGCGCATCGCCTTGCAACAGTACGCTCGTGCCATCCTCGAACGCTGGCATCCGATTGTGATTGCTGTGACCGGCAGTACCGGCAAGACCAGCACCAAAGAAGCCGTCGCTTCTGTGCTCGCCAGCAGTTTCTCCACGTTTAGAAGCTGGCAGAACTACAATGATCTACTGGGATTGCCGCTCTCGCTCGGTCGCCTGGAAGAACAGCACGAATACGCAGTGTTGGAGCTAAGTTGTGACCACCCAGGCGAAATCAGCGATCTCTGCCGCATTGCCAGGCCCCAGATTGGCATCCTCACCAATATTAGCCCCACACAATTGCAATATTTCGGCGATATGCAGAGTCTGGCCGCCGAATTTGGCACTCTGTTTACGTATCTGCCGAAAGAAGGGACCGCCGTTTTTAACCAGGATGATGCGCTCATCGCTCACCTACAAGCCGGGTTGCGCGCGGCAAGTGCTCCCTTTGCGCCATCGATAGCACAGAATGTGCAGGTGAGATGGGGTGGTGTGAGTTGTGAGTTACCTACAGGTGTGCAACTGGCTTCTCGCCTTTTAGGGGGGCACCATGTCTCTACGATGCTGGTGACATATACTGTCGGACGGCTGTGCGGATTGCGGGACAAGGAGGTGCAGCAGGCACTTGCCGGGTTAAAACCACTACCAGGGAGATTGAACCCCCTGCCGGGAGTACACTCTACAATGCTGCTTGACGATACACACAACGCTGCGCCTGCGGCCGTCATCGCCGGCCTGGTAACGCTCAAGGCCCTTCCCACCGGTCATCGAATTGCCGTGCTGGGCGATATGCTTGGGCTGGGCTACCTTGAGGAAGAAGCACATCGCATGGTAGGGTATGAAGCAGCTCGCTGCACGGACTATCTGATTACCCGCGGAGAACGTGCTGCCCTCATCGCTGAAGCAGCATTACAGGCCGGGCTTCCGCAGGCACGCGTCGCTGTCACCTCCACCCACGAAGATGCCGCAAAAGCTGCACGACAAATTATTGAATCCACCGATGAGAAAACCCAAAATGTACTGGCAGGGCTGGTACCTCCCCACCCCGCGGACGCGATAAATCGGGTCCCTACGGCATTACAACACCCCGCGGACGCGATAAATCGGGTCCCTACGGCATTACAACACCTCGCGGACGCGATAAATCGGGTCCCTACGACATTACAACCTGCACTGCCTGCTGGGCCGCCCTATACCATCCTGATCAAGGGTTCTCAGGAGATGCGCATGGAGAAGGTGACCGAGCTCCTGATGGCGCAACCCGAGGAGGCACAGGAACAACTGGTACGGCAGACACCAGGGTGGAAGCAGATCGTGGTTATGCGTGCTGAGCGACCCACCTGGGTCGAGATCGACCTCAGCGCCATCGGCAACAACACACGTCGCCTCAAGTCACTGGTGGGGTCGCGTGTACGTCTCCTTGCCACCCTCAAGGCGGATGCCTACGGTCATGGCGCGCTGAAGGTGGCACGCACGGTCCTGCACAATGGGGCAAGTATGCTGGGAGTGGCAACGGTCAGTGAGGCAGCGCCGTTGCGCAAAGCGGGTATCAGCTCACCGATCCTGGTATTTGGCTACGTGCCGCCCTGGCAGATGCGCGAAGCGGTACGCCTGAACCTGACTGTCACCCTGTACGCGCTGGAGTCGGTCCGTGCGCTCTCGCGTGCAGCCCTGGCGCTGGGACAGACCGTGAAGGTCCATGTGAAGATCGATACTGGCATGGGTCGTCTGGGCGTACGGGCTGAGCAGATCGACGAGATTTTGACGCTTCTACAAGAGATCGTTGCATTGCCAGGTATCGAACTGGAAGGAATCTATACACATTTTGCGATGGCTGATGCTCAAGACCTGACCCATGCGCACATGCAACTTACGCGCTTCCAAGATGTATTGCGCGTCGTGGAGGCACGGCATCTGCGCCCGCCGCTTGTACATGCTGCTAATAGCGCGGCGACGCTTAGTCTGCCTGAGGCACATTTCGATATGGTGCGGCCAGGCATTGCCCTGTATGGGATGGAGCCATCAACGGAAGTGCGTCTGCCCGAAGGATTTCGGCCTGCGCTTTCCTTCAAGACGCAGGTGGCGCAGGTCAAAGTCGTCCCTGCCGGTGAGTGCATCAGTTATGGCTGTACCTACACGACGGATCGAACTATTCGTGTGGCGGTGCTGCCGGTTGGCTATGCCGATGGCTTCCGGCGAGCGCCCACCAACTGGGGTACAGTGCTCATCCATGGCCAGGAGGCGCCGCTACTTGGCCGCATCTGTATGGATCAATGTATGGTTGATGTATCTCATATTCCACAGGTGCGTATGGGCGACGAGGTAGTACTGATAGGGCGACAGGGCACGGCGACGTTGAGCGCAGAACAGGTGGCGCAGCGTCTCGGCACGATTAACTATGAGGTGGTCGCAGAGATTCTTGCTCGAGTGCCACGAGTGGATTGATGTTGCATAACCATTCCAATTGCTGATATGCTAATTTCAATGTTTTTCGTCTAATGCAAGCAAGGACGGTATCTCATCCTCTATGCGACTGCTGGCTGTACGCGTTGTCATCCCCAGCCTTATCTTACAATTCGCCTTTGGCATGGTCTATGTGTGGGGAGCGGTGGCACCATACGTGCGTCTGCAAGACCACTGGTCACCGCTATTAATTAGCGCCGTTTTTTCGGCTGGACCGTTTGGGTACGGCACGGGGATACTGATTGGGGGTCGCCTGGCCGACCTTTATCCACCGCGCCGTCTCTGCTGGGCAGGCGTTGGACTGATGGCTATCGGATTCACAATCGCTTTCCTTATCCCCAATGGCTTCACCTTTGTCGTCTTCTATTCAGCCATCGCCCTCGGGTTAGGGGGCTCCGTCGCTCTCGCTGGTGCACTTGCAGCTGGGACTTATACCCTTCCAACGCGGGTTGGCTTCATAGGAGGTGCGCTCACAGGCAGCTACGGACTGGCCGCTATCGCCCAGGTCCCAATAGTCAGCTACCTGGCTTCTACGATTGGTTGGCTGAATGCCTTGCGCCTGGTCGGTATCAGTATGGCAGCGCTGGCCCTATGCATGGTGCTATTGATGCCACCAATTCCCCGACCACAGCGTACTCAACAGGGATCGGATAGGATTCCTCTACTCAAACTTGTTGGGCGGGAACTGATCTGGACCGGATTCCTGCTGGAAGCGATCGCAAGCCCGCTGGGTTCGTATGCCTTCGTTGCTATAGCCGCCTACGTGCGAGGTCTGCCTCTAGCCCTGTGGGTAGCCACCGTCGCAGTCATAGCTGTGGCTACCGGCAATGCTATCGGACGCATCGTCTCTGGGACTGCCTCCGACCGTTTCGGCGTCACCCCTGTCTTCCTGGTCATCCTGATTACCAATGTGCTTGCTGCCATACTACTGCAATTCCCTATTAACGCAGCCACGGTTCTCTTTGCTGCCCTGGCGGCAGGGATCAGCTTTGGTGGACCGGCAGGGCTGCTCTCAAGGCTAGCCTCCGCGAGTGCGCCCGACGCACCTAACTCTGCCTTTGGGCTTCTGTTCGTGGGTTATGCCTTCGGGGTCTTCTACGGCCCGTTTCTAGGTGTAGCGGTGGGTGAGAACGCTCGCTCCTGGCTAGTCTTAGGCAGCCTGGCCGGGATCGGTTTCCTCTTGCTGGCCGTCCGCACAGGGATGGCAAAAGGATTATTCTCGAAAGGTGAACTAGTGCCTGAGGTTGAACACGATGTTGACAACCATGATAGTGAGACACACTAGACCCATGATAATGAGTCCATTAATAATTCCGAACGATCCAAAGCTTGTCGAGATTCCAAGTATAATGCCAGCTAACGGCACCAGTAGACACAGCGAAACAATCGCCAATGCCAGGCGCTGCTTAGATGAGACCGACCCACCAAAACTGTATTGCCCGAGTTTCTGCCCAGACGTCCCGCTAAAAGCATCGTCGAACCCAGGGGCACTTTCACGACTGCCAGGGTATGGGGCTTGTGCTTGATATCCACGACCGGACTCTTCAAAATCCAGGTGCTGCTGTGACATGATGGTCTGCTCCTCTCGTTTCGCATATGGGTATGAATCATGTCGTATCGATTGAGTCATTGTACTTACGAATGGTTTATTGCAGGGTTGCAGATGTGATAGCAATGCAATCGGGAAGGCAACAGGCTTAGGAAAAGACGACTTGTCACCAAGTCGTCTTTCATGTATAATTCTATCAAATAGGAGTTTCATCGTCGTCACTCCAGACTCTTGATGATGCTCTCTTGAGGTTCTTGGAACTTGACTCTCCCGGAGACTCATCACTGAGTAGACGGGCAATGGAACTGGCACAACAGTATAGACTTCCGGCAACATATGATGCTCATTACCTGGCGTTGGCGGAGCGTGAGGACTGCGAGTATTGGACAGCTGATGCACGATTGTGGAACGCGGTGAAGGGTAAACTGCCCTGGGTGCACTGGCTGGATGATTACAGACCGGGTAAAATTTAAAGCACATCTGGGAGGTCGTCACTGCACGGTCAGCCCACCGTCGAGAACCAGCACTGCGCCAGTCGTGAAAGAGGATTCGTCGCTGGCGAGATATAGGGCGGCATTGGCAATCTCCTCAGGTGTACCGAGTCGTCCGAGCGGAATAATGCTACCCAGTTTTTGCAGAGCACCCTGGGGGTCGTGGTGAGTCGAGACCATTGCGTCCACCATCGGAGTAGCGGTAAAAGCAGGTGCAATGGCGTTCACCCGGATGTTAGCGCGGGCAAGTTCGAGAGCTGCTGTCCTGGTCACCTGGATGCAGGCGGCTTTGGAGGCGGAGTAGGCAGCAGAACCGGGATTGCCAACAATCCCAGCGACGCTGGCCATGTTAATGATTGAGCCACCCTTGTCGGCTTTCAGCATAGCGGCTGCGCTGTATTTGATACCCAGAAATACGCCCCTGGCATTAACTGCAAAGACACGCTCCCACTCGCTCTCTTCCAGGTTAATAATCGAGGTGTATCTTTCGCCTACACCTGCGTTGTTGAGAAGAATGTTGAGCATACCGAAGCGGTCGAGCGTAGCCTGCACCGCCGCCTCTACTTGCTGGGCTACAGTAACATCGAGATGTACGGCAAAAGCTGTCCCACCCTGTTCCTCAATTCTTCGCACAGTTTCGGCATTGCCATCGGAGTTGAGGTCGCCTGCTACGACTTTCGCTCCCTCGCGGGCAAAAAGCAAAGCGGCAACCCGCCCAATACCGCTTCCTGCACCGGTAATCAGGGCTACCTTACCTGTGAGTCTTTCTGCCATCGTTAGCAACCTTCCTTTGTGCCGATAATGGATATTAACAAATTCGTCTGGACATGCCATTAGGTTACCTGGAGGCCGATAAATCGGCGGTGGGCACGATGAATCGGCCCCTACACATGACCCACGTATTTTTTAAAATTCATTTTGTCAACTTGCTTGCCGCAGCTGTATCGAGCATCCAGGTCACCTCGCCGTTCGTGGGTCGCACGATTTGTGCCGGATACTCATCGGGCTGGTACTCACCTTCGAGGATCGCATGCACAACATCCGCTTTTTCAGCGCCCGCTACCAGGAAGAGCACATGCCGCGCCGCATTCAATAGCGGCGGAGTGAAGGTCAAGCGCTCTGGAGGCGGCTTGGGCACGGTCACCGGCATGACCAGGCGCTGTTGCTCGTGCAGGGATGCCTGGTGAGGGAAGAGCGAAGCGGTATGACCCTCGGGTCCAATGCCGAGTTGAATTAAGTCGAAGCTGGGTATACCGTCGGTGCCAAAGGTGCGCCGTATCTCTGCAGTGTATGCCTGGCAGGCTGCCTCATGGTCGGGCTGGTCGGCAGGCATACGGTGTACCTGGCTTGTAGGGATAGGTACCTTGCTCAATAGTGCCTCCTGCGCCATGTGGAAGTTGCTATCTTCGCTATCGGGAGGAACACAACGCTCATCTCCCCAGAAAACCTCTACCGATGCCCAATCGATCTGGCTGCGGTAGGGCTCACCGGCCAGCAGAGCGTAAAGTTTCTTTGGCGTTGAGCCACCTGCCA
>WNFB01000621.1_pt1 | contig 29111 bp, 26 predicted proteins | sample 5400501 | NCBI WGS metagenome assembly WNFB01 (sample SAMN13153341, study PRJNA577476) | soil metagenome | isolation source: 200 cm saprolite under Douglas fir tree site 2 hole 1 | place: USA:California | collected 2015-04-18
TACGTCGTTACCCTGCCGAGCCTGACGGCGAATGCGGTCCTGAGTGATACGAACACGCGCATTATCCAGAACCCGGAAGTTCGCTCGATAGACGGCCAGATCGCCAAACTGAAGATTGGCGATCGCATCCCTATCGCGACGGGCAGTTTTTCGTCCGGCATTGGAATCGGGGGAGGAACCGCAGGCGGCGGCATAAGTCCGCTCGTGAATACGCAGTTCACCTACCTGGATGTAGGCGTGAATATCGATATTACGCCTCGTGTGCATGCTAATCGCGACGTCAGCTTGAAATTGAAAGTGGAGGTCTCTTCGCACACCGGCGATGCGGTGATTGGCGGCATTACGCAGCCGATCATCAGCCAGCGCGTCATCGAGCATGACATCCGTTTGAAGGAAGGCGAGGTCAGCATTCTTGCCGGCTTGATACAGCGGACCGAGTCAAAGGCTCTGAATGGCTGGCCGGGGTTGGCGAAACTTCCGCTGCTCCACTATCTCTTCTCCGACAACAAGACGGAACACCAGGAAGATGAAGTGCTGATCGTCCTGACGCCACGAATCGTGCGGATTCCCGAATGGACGAAGGCGAATCTCCGGCCGCTGTATTCGGGCTCCGAGTCGAATGTGCAAGTGAAGCGGGAGAGCGAGATCCGCGCACCGGTGCAGCCGCCTCCTGCGGCGCCAGCGCAGCCGCCAGCTTCGAATCCAAACATGGGAGCGGGAACGCCTACGCCGGGCGCCATGGCGCCTGCGGCTGGGACTGCTCAAGAAGCTCCCGCGGCCAAGATTCGCTTCGAACCGCAGAGTTTGTCGCTGAAGGCCGGGCAGACGGCCACGATCGGCGTTGTGGTGGACAACGTGAATGACCTCTTCTCCATCCCACTCCTGTTGCAATTCAACCCCGCGGTCATCAGCATAGAAGAAGTGCGGCACGGAGGATTTCTCTCCGGGGGAACGCAGGAAATCGCCATCGTGCAGCAGGTCTTCAAGGATAAAGGGCAGGCGATTATTTCCGCGACGCGCCAGCCGAACACGCCGGGAGTCAGCGGGAGCGGGACACTGATCGGAATCGTCGTCAAGGCGCTGGCGCCGGGGTCCTCGAACCTGTCGATCGTGCAGGTGAATGCGAAAGATTCGCAGCAGAAGCTGATCCCGCTGATCACCAGCGAAGCCACGCTGCAAGTCCAGCCGTAGTGGAATTGTGCGAGCTATGTTGCGCGACACTTCATACCACGGGCGAATTGACGGGAGAATCCCACGAAGGCCGTTTTCCTCCGACGCGGGGATGACGCTGCTGGAGTTGATCATTGCCTGCGCCATCCTGCTGATTCTGTCTTCCGCCGCACTGCCGATCGCCAAGTACAGCATCATTCGGCAGAAAGAGACGGAGCTTCGCCGCGATTTGCGCGAGATGAAGGACGCGATTGACCGCTACAAAGACGCGGCCGACCGGAACCAGATCCGCGTGGAAATCGGGAGCGAAGGCTATCCGCCGGACCTGGAAACGCTGGTGAAGGGAGTGCAGCTCGGCGCCAGCAGCGATCGGAAGATTCGTTTTTTGCGAAAGATTCCGTTGGACCCCATGACCGGGCACGCCGAGTGGGGACTGCGTGCCGTTCAGGACGATCCGGATTCGACGAGCTGGGGCGGCAAGAATGTGTTCGACGTATACTCGAAATCGACGGCCACGGCTCTCGATGGGACCAAATACTCGGATTGGTAGTTCGAACGAGGATTCGAATTGAGAATGCTGTCGCAAATTCAGACCGGCAGATCATCATTGCGGAAGCGCCGTGGCCGACTGCTCGAAACGGGATTCACCCTCATCGAGTTGATGATCGTCATCACGATCATCCTCATCTTGATTGGGATGGCGGCGCAGCGCTACGAGAAATCGGTGCAGAGGGCAAACGAAGCCGTACTGAAGCATAACCTCCAGACGATCCGAACCTCGATCGACAATTACACCCTCGACAAGCAGGCGGCGCCACAATCTATCGAGGACCTTGTGCAGGCCGGCTACCTTCGTGCAGTCCCGACAGATCCGATAACACGAGCAAAGGATTGGGTGCCCCAATACGATAGCGTGGTGCTGAGCCCGGATCAGTCGAGTACCGGCATGGTTGATGTTCATTCGAATTCGTCCCGGGTTTCGCCGTTCGAAAACACGCCTTACAACGAGTGGTAGCTGTCCCCTCTTCGCTTCACAAAATCCTCGTGCCAGCTTGCGGCAGTTTGACGGAAGCGCGCACGTGCGATAGAGTGGTTGTGCGGGGTGGAGCAGCCTGGTAGCTCGTCGGGCTCATAACCCGAAGGTCGTCAGTTCAAATCTGACCCCCGCAACCATCCGAATGCGCCAGTAATCGAACTGGCGCATTCGGGCCAGATCCCAGCAAGTTCCAGCTCCCCTCGGCAACATAGTGCCATTCTTCCGACTCGCGGTTGGGAGTCATACGGATCGCGCTCAGGTGACTCTGCAGCTCCGCTTTCGCAAGCGCTGGGTCGCGGTTCAAAAGATTCCGCAAGTCCGAGATCCCGTTCTCTACAAAACGGCGCAGCTCTCTGATTCGACCCTCGATCGAAGCCGGACTCGCGGAAAGAAGTTTGTTCGTAATTGCCTTGAGTTCGCTCTCGCGGATCGCGATCTGGTGCACCAGGGAGTCCAGCGGACCGCCGCAGGCAATGGCGTCGCTGAATCTCTTAATCTCCCGCTCAAGCTCTTCTTTCCGCTTTCTGAGCCCCGTCATGTCGCCCGAGATCGCGAAGAGCGCCGTGCGCAGGTGCCGCCCGAACTCGCTCACTGCGTAGTCAATCACCTCGGGCAGCAGTAACTGTAAGTGACCTAGCATATGTTCTTCGAGAACGTCGCGGCGGATGTAGAGATCGTTTTTGCAGGTGCCACGGTTGATGTAGTTCCGACAGACGTACTTCGGATGACGATGCGTCCCGCCACCAGTAGCTACGATGAGGTTCGCCCCGCACTCGCCGCATTTGAGTAGACCGCTGAAAAGATACGGACTCGTCAGTGATCGCGCCAAAAGACCACGCCGCCTTCCTTGGGACGGCTTTGCGCCGAAGAAGTTCAATCTGGCTTGAACCCGGTCCCACAGCTCTTCGAACACGATCGCCAGTTCTGGCCGCTGAGTGCGAATCCACTCGCTCTCGTCGCACATTTTTCGCCGCCGCTTGTTGGTACCCGGCACTTTTCGAAACTCCGATTTGTTCCAGATGCGTTCGCCTTTGTATAGCTCACGCTTCAACATGGCGAATAGCGGTGGGACACCACGTATTTGGTCTGCCTGAGCGCGAGAGTGGGGGCCGGACAACCTCACGGCTGCCGTCGAAGAGTCTGCGCGGCCAGCCATAGTAAAAAGCGCGTCGATTGAATTCACAGAAAACCTCCCCCAGGCTTGTTGCTGGGTATGGCCCTGTGGCGAATCCTGAATGGAACGGTCCAGCAATACAAGCGACAAGGAAGGATTCGAATCGGAATGACATCCAATTTCGCTGTTTGTCGCGTGGATGCGCTGGCGTTAATTGGACAAGTGACCTCCGCAGATATGGCGGAATGGCAGAGGCTGAGGACTTGAAATCCCGGCCAGTTACTTGGCAGTGTTCCGCACTAAAACGCAGCATCGCGAAAATCGCTTGATTCTATGGACTGATTCTCACTGGCCACCCCGCATCAACGAGCAGTACCGAGCGCCGATTCCCAGAGCCAACCGACACCACTACCGACATCACACCCTGCAGGGGGCCGAAAACTGTCAGAGTGTGGAAGGCAAACAAATTCAAAAGCCGGTCGGTGATGTTGGAGCAGCGTGTGAAACCTTCAGGGACTGATCGAGTAGCCGCCAGCGCGAATTGCTTCCACGGCCTCACCCCGACTTCCGGCGTCCACCTGCTTCAAGATTCGATGGATGTGATTCCTCACCGTAAACTCGGAAAGATTCAAGTGAGAAGCGATTTCTTTATTTGTCAGACCCTTCGCTACGAGAGCAACCAATTGCTGCTGCCGCAAAGTAAGATCGGACCGCGAGTTTGAGCTTTGGACAGGCATCTCGCGAGCCATACGGGCAACGTAGCGGAACAGCGTGATACAAAGCTGAGGAGCGCAAACGGCCTCACCACGGAAGACGGCGCGCACCGCGGCAACGACGTCTGAAGCAGAAGCGTCTTTCAAGAGATAACCCGTCACACCGGCACGGACGGCAGCAATGAATTGTTCTTCGTCGGATTCCATCCCGATCAGTATGGCCTTAAAAGCATCGTGCCCGCCACTTTCAATAGCCCTGCTGGTCGCGAGCCAATTGACTTCGCATGAGTCAATCACAAGAACGTCGAATCGTCTATCGAGTACCTGGCAAGCTGTTGCGTCAACTTGTCTGTCCTGTCCGACAAGAAGAATGTCGGTGCGCTTGCGGAAGAGCCGGACGAGCGCTTCACGGAGCAGGCGATTCTCAACCAGCAGAAATACACGGATAGTGGAGCCGGGGACAATTTGGCTCGAGGCGTCCATAGTTTATTCAGCTGTCAGAACCACCAAGAACGAACGATGGCCAGATCATCGGAAGGGGCGACGAACCTGATCATAGGCCGACGGTAATGTAAAGTAGACTTACTTCATTGCGGTGTCAAGCAGAAATATCTTAATCATTATGCCGTTTATCGAATGATAGCACCCAGTTTTTGTACTCCAATGGAAGGCTCGCACGCCGTCCCCAGGTACTGGACCACCGTGGTTGAATTTGCTTATCTGTAGCAAAGCAATGGAAGTCAAATGGCCACTGTCACCCTTGGCCGACTGTTCCAAATTGGGAAGTATAGTACAGAAGCTTAGTACATTTGATTAGGTCATTCTTGGTACTGTTTGAAACCACCTTAGTACATCTTTGAGCCCTGCATTAGTACCTCGCAATAGTCCATTTTTGGGTCTTACGCTAATCGCCTCCGAATTCGATACTTCCATGGCATGGAGTGTGCCATGGAAAAGGCAATCCGGGTACTCGTCGCCAATCGTCCGCGGCTCATGCGGGAGCTCATTCTCACAACCTTCGCGGACCAGCCTGATATTGAAGTTGTCGGTGAGGTCACAGATGACTCGCAGATTCTCGAAAACGTGAAGAAGACATCGCCAAATTTCGTGGTCATCGCGTTCGATCAGCCTGAGGGAAGGCCACCGATCTGTGATGATCTGCTCCGCGAGCATCCGGAGGTGCGCATTATCGCGGTGGCACCCAAGAAGAATTACATCGTTTACTACTGGGCTTCGCTCGATATCCATTCGAGCGAGATTGAAGCGTCTGAAGAAGGAATGTTGAACGCATTGCGAAGCAAGCTGGTCACGAGCGAAACGAATTGAAGTTTTTCATGCCCGGCACAGGGGTGGGATTATGCTGGCCAACAAACAATTAAGGGAAAGAATACCTTGTCTCGCCTTGGCGCTCTTGTCTTGCGCGGCCGCCCATGCACAGCAGGAATCCCGGCAGGGTGTATCACAACAGTCAGGAACGGAAACTGCGCCGCATGTTCTTGGGCGTCCTCCCGATATCATCTCGGACAACCTTGACCGGGTAGCAGCCTCAGCGGACCAAATCCTCGAGGTCCTTAACAAGGAATCCGGCCTAATGGTGGAATTCAAGCAACTCCTGGCAGAGGATGCCGGGAAAAGCGGCCAGATTTTGGAAGAATCAGATCTGAGCGACGCGGCGATCAATGAGCGGCTCAAGCAGGAACTGCGCACCCGGGTTCTCGCCACGCGACTGCTTCGCCGGTACGGCTATCTCGTCGCGAAGATCAATCCGGATTCGGAGCTGGCCGCGGAGCACAATCTGGCGATGCGCGAGCGCATCGTGGAGACTCAGAAAGCGGCCGAACGCGCCAACGCCCAACCGCAAACGGTGATCAACCTAGGACAAGGGATACAGCCACCGGCGGGACCCCTGTCGACTCCGGGGCGGCCGGCACGCGCGCCACTCACTGCAGTAGATGGAATGCAAGACACTGCGCGCGAGGATGCGCTGACCGCTCCAACGGAATTGGTCAGGGATCTGACGCTGGTCTCCGCGCGTCAGACGAATGCGGGGACGGGCACTGCACCTGCGGAGCGAGGCGCACCCGGAACGCCGGTGGATGAGCATCTCCCGGTCCCCGAATTGCCTCCTTCAGATGTGCCCCAGCTGCCGCGCCGCAGCGCGCGAGCGCCAGCTGCAGAGTTTGAGCCGGTACGCATGGAGCGCCGGCCGAATCCCTATGCCGATGTGCCGTCGCTTTATGACTTGTATGTGCAGGCCGCTTTTCCCACTCGAAAAATGGAGCGTTTTGGCTTGGAACTCTTCCGCAATGGTGTGGCGAATCCGGACATTTTGCCGATGGATCTTCCTGTGGGGTCGGATTATGTCGTGGGGCCGGGGGACAGCCTGGCGATCAGTCTTTGGGGTGGCGTGTCGCAACGGCTGCTCCGCACTGTGGACCGCGAAGGCCGTCTGGTGCTGCCCGAAGCGGGCCCGCTGCTGGTTTCCGGGCGGACTCTCGGGGACGTGCAGCAAGAAGTCCAGCGCGTGCTGCGGACACAATTCCGTGATGTTTCCGCGGAGGTGTCGCTGCTCCGGCTGCGCACCGTGCGCGTGTACGTGGTGGGCGAGGTAGCCGAACCCGGTGCGTACGACATTAGCTCGCTGTCGACACCTTTGAACGCACTCTTTGCCGCAGGCGGCGTGACGCCGCAGGGCTCGCTGCGGCGGCTGCAACACTATCGGGGAAAACAGTTGATCGAAGAAGTGGACGCCTACGATCTGCTTCTGCATGGCATTCGCGGCGACCTTAAACGGCTGGAAAACGGGGACTCGCTTCTGGTGCCGCCGCTGGGGCCGGTACTCACGGTGGATGGAATGGTGCGGCGGCAGGCGCTGTACGAACTGCGCGGCGAGAAAAATCTCGAAGACACACTGGATCTGGCGGGAGGGATTCTTCCCGCCGCGGCACTGCGGCACATCGAAGTGCAGCGGCTAGTGGCGCATGAAAAGCGCACGATGTTGAGCATCGAGATCGGAGAGACCAGCGATGCTGAAGCGGTGCGCGCTCAGTTGCGCAGTTTTGCAGTACAGGACGGGGATGAGATTCACATCTTTCCGATTGCGCCTTATAACGCGGCTTCCATTTACCTCGTGGGACATGTATTGCGCCCAGGCCGGTATTCGTACAAGCCGGAGATGAAGCTCACGGACCTCGTAACGTCTTACGCCGACTTGCTTCCGGAGCCTTCGACTCGTTATGCCGAGATCATCCGGCTGCACGCGCCGGACTACCATCCAGTCGTAGAGACCTTTGATCTGGCAGCAGCCTTTGAGCATCCCGAAACGGCGCCGAAACTTGAACCACTCGATACCGTCCACATCTTTGGGCGGTACGACTTTGAGCCGGATCCCGAAGTGTTGATCACCGGCGAGGTTCGCGCGCCTGGGCGGTATCGCCCGTCTGGTCAGCAGCATTTGCTTGATGCGATTTATCAGGCTGGAGGTGTGACACCGGATGCTTGGCTTGATTCGGCGCAGCTTTTCCGCAAGCAGCCGGACGGGACGACGCGAGTCTTCAGCATCAACCTGCGCGACGCGATTGCAGGCGATCCTTTGAATAATGTCTTAGTTCAGCCTCGTGACCGCATCCTGGTGCACCGTCAACCGGAACAAGTTTCCCCGGCAAGCGTGTACGTAAGAGGTGATGTGGCGCGGCCGGGGCGTTATCCACTCACTTCAGATATGCGCGTTTCAGATCTACTGCGCTCTGCTGGTGGATTGCTGCGAAGCGCGAATCCTGACAGCGCCGACCTGACCCATTATGCGATCTCTAATTCGTCCGGGGAACGCGTGCAGGCTGGACATCAGGACTTGAGTCTGGCCGCCGCGCTGGCAGGAACCGAAGACCAGAATCTGCCTCTCCACGATAGCGATGTGCTAACTGTGCCGCAGCAGGCTGGTTGGAACGACATCGGCGCGGTGGTCGCATTGCGCGGAGAGGTGCGCAAACCTGGTGTGTACGGCATCCGCCCAGGGGAGCGGCTAAGTGCGCTACTCAAGCGCGCGGGAGGGTTGCTGCCGACAGCCTATCCGCGAGCGGCCGTGTTCGAACGGAACGACGTGCGCGAACTTCAGCAGAAGAGTCGCCAGGAGCTGATTCAACGCCTTGAGCAAGAGTCCACAGTGGTGAGGACTTCGGCATCCACGACGGGGTCGGAAGAGGCTGCACTGCAACAGGCCGCCATCCAGCAGCGCCAGCGCGCGTTGGATGCATTGCGGAGAGCTCCGGTATCAGGCCGGCTAGTCATTCATATTCGTACTGACCGCAAGAGTTTTGAAGGCTCGCCTGACGACATCGAACTTCGTGCAGGCGACTCGCTCACGATTCCCAAGCAGCCCGGGTCTGTTTTGGTCATCGGGCAGGTGTACAACTCCAATGCCCTCACCTATACACCTGGAAGAAACGCCGGGTGGTACCTCTCCCGCGCGGGAGGCGCGACACAGCTTGCAAACAAAGGCGCCATCTTCATCGTCCGCGCGGACGGTTCGGTCGCGGGCGGCCGGCAGGGAGGCCTCTGGTCGGGTAGCGTGCTTTCTAACGGGATTGGGCCGGGGGACACGATTGTGGTCCCGGAAAAACCTCTTGGCAGCAGCAATACTTGGAAAAACATCGTGTCCATCGCCCAGATCGCGCAGGCCGGCGCATTGGCAGCGGCCGTTGCAATCAAATGAGGTCACATGACGATACGAGGCCAGATCGGGACTCTCGGAGCGGCGCTGTTGTTTAGCGTATGCGCAGGGCATGTGGGGTCGGCGCAGGAACTGGGAACGGAGACCCCGACTTCGGAAACCGCGGCGACTGAGCACAAGCCATCTCTACACACGGACGGCCCACCGGAGGCGCGGGCTGTGGGCAAAACGTTTGAGGGAACGCCGGTGGGATTGGTCGGAAGATTCGTGGACGATCAACGAAGGATGTGGACAAGTCTCGCGCGACTTCGGTTTTCCGATGCAGAGTGGCTTGTGCCGCTCAGTGGTATCACGGCAGGACTTTTCGTGACGGACCGCGATTTCAGCAAACATCTGTCGCAGAATCCGACGACGATCAGTCACTACAAAACACTATCCAACGCCGGCGTAGCGGCACTCGTAGGCGGTGCCGGAGGAATGTGGCTCTTGGGCCACGCCTCGCACAACGAACATTGGAGCGAGACCGGGTTCCTCGCTGGCGAAGCGACGTTGAACAGTCTGGTGGCCGTTGAGGGATTAAAGTACTCGCTGCGGCGCGAACGGCCGTATCAGGGCGATGGCAGCGGGCAATTCTTCCAGAGAGGCGGCACCTCCTTTCCGTCCGAACACTCCGCTGCGGCATGGTCCGTCGCTGGTGTCATCGCCCACGAATATCCAGGTCCGCTCACTAAATTCATGGCCTACGGTCTGGCCTCCTTGGTGGATATTTCGCGCTTGCGAGGCCGTCAACACTTTCCCTCCGATGTATTGGTTGGCACCGTGATTGGAAACCTTGTCGCACAGAACATCTACAGCCGGCATCACGATCCTGACCTTGGCGGCGCTGAGTGGAGATCGATCAGCCAAATCTTTCGCGGCGATGGAAATTTGTCTCCAGCAAATCAGGGATCCCCATATGTTCCACTCGATAGCTGGGTTTACCCTGCGTTAGAGCGCCTCGCAGCATTTGGCGCGATCGACGGCGCGTTCGCCGGCATGCGCCCCTGGACACGTTTTGAATGCGCCCATCTCGTACAAGATGTGTCGGACAGCGTGAATGAGGGCGAAGCCGGTGCTTCCGAGGCGAGCGGTCTGGTGGGTGCCCTCGAATCCGAATTTGCAGAGGAGTTGGATGCCCTCTTGGGAGGCTCAAGCCCCCGTATCCGGCTGGAGTCAGCTTATTCGCGCATGATGGGTATCAGCGGTAAACCGCTTGCCGACAGTTATCACTTTGGCCAGACAATTATCAACGATTACGGGCGCCCCTATCAGGAAGGATTTGATGACGTCTCAGGGTTTTCAGGATATGTGACCGCGGGCAGGTATTCGATCTACGTTCGGGGCGAATACCAGCACGCGCCATCTGCACCGGCGTACTCGCTTCCTGTGCGTCAAGCCATCGCAAACGCAGATGCGAATCCGCTCCAGCCGGCCAACCCTATTACAGAAACGAATCAGTTTCGCCTGCTCGATACCTACGTCGGCGTCAATCTTGAAAACTGGGAGCTGACGTTCGGCAAGCAGAGCCTCTGGTGGGGACCCGGTGACGGGGGCGCACTACTCTTCAGCGACAACGCTGAACCTATTTACATGTTCCGGGCGAGCCGAATTGCACCTTTCGAGCTTCCCTGGATTTTCCGGCGGCTCGGCCCAATGAAGCTCGATCTATTCTTTGGGAAGCTATCCGGTAACGAATTCCCTCCGCGACCGCTGATTCACGGTGAAAAGATTAGTTTCAAGCCGACACCCAATTTGGAATTAGGCTTCACCCGCACGGTCGAATTTGCAGGTGTCGGTCGTGGCCTGACGTTGGATCGTATCTTGCGAAGCTATTTCATCTTGGGCCATATCCAGAATGAAACACTCGCGAATGATCCGGGGAAACGAACGGGAGGGTTTGACCTCTCGTATCGAGTCCCGTATTTGCGCGAGTGGCTGACGGTGTATACGGATTCGCTTTCCACCGACTATCCGTCGCCGCTCTTCGCCCCTCGACGAGCTGGCATCAATCCAGGCTTCTACTTGGCTCGTTTTCCAAAACTCCCAAAACTCGATCTTCGAGTCGAGGGCGTAAACACCATCACTTACCTAAGCCATGGCGGAAACTTTATTTATTTTGACAATTTTTATCATGACTTATACACGAACAAGGGGAATCTCATCGGAAGCTGGCTGGGAAGAGAGGGCCGAGGTCTCCAGTGTTGGACCACGTATTGGTTTAGTCCGCGGAATGCGGTTCAATTTGGATACCGGCATGCGAAAGTCGCGAGCGACTTCATCCCCGGCGGAGAAACCGTAAACGATGGCTCCATAAAGCTGGATTGGTGGGTACGCCGCGATTTAAGTCTTTCGACGTTCGTTCAATACGAGGAATGGAAGGCTCCACTATTGGCTCCCAGCCCGCAATCGAATTGGACGTCGTCGATCGAGATTAGTTTTCAGCCTCACAAGTTCGGCTCGCGTGTGCACTTCACACGGCAGGCGGGCACAGCTGACCGAACAAATGAGGGCACAACGCCATGAGCGGCACTGGAGTCAAACAAAGTCCCGTCACACGCGAAACGGAGGTCCTCGAGCCGGGGCTTAACGGTGAGGACACTCTCGAACAGCAGAAATTCGCGGCTGTGGCGGAACGCCAAGCGCGAATCCTACGCTTGCTCTGGGAGCGCCGGCGGTCACTTCTCCGGGCTGCCGCGATTGGCTTGCTCGCGTCGACGCTCGTCGCATTCCTGATTCCAAAATCTTACACGTCGACCACCCAACTCATGCCGCCGGATCCGCAGTCCACCTCGGGCATGGCCATGATGGCAGCGATGGCAGCGAAGGGGGCAGGGGGCTTAGGAGGCGTGGCGGGAGATCTGCTTGGGCTCAAGAGTTCGGGCGCGCTTTTTATCGGCGTCTTGAGAAGCCAAACTTCCCAGGATCGCCTCATCCAGCAGTTTGACTTGCGAAAAGTTTATGGCAAGCGCCTCGTCGCGGACGCGCGGATCAAGCTCGACGAAAACACTTCGATTTCGGAAGACCGCAAGAGCGGCATCATCACCATCAGCGTGACGGATCACAGTCCACAGCGAGCCGCAGCCCTAGCGAGTGCCTATGTTGACGAGTTGAACGCGCTCGTTTCCGAGCTCTCGACTTCTTCCGCGCATCGCGAACGAGTGTTTCTCGAAGAGCGCCTCAAGGTCGCAAAGCTAGATCTGGACGATGCTTCTAACCAACTCGCGCAGTTCTCCAGCAAGAACAACACTCTCGACATCCAGCAGGAAGGCAAGGCGATGCTGGACGCCGCTGGCAGCATCGCAGGCGAAATGATCGGTGCGCAATCTCAGCTCGCGGGACTCCGGCAGATCTACACCGACAATAACCCTCGCGTTCGGTCTTTGGAAGCTCGCGTCGCGTCTCTTCGCAAGCAACTTGAGAAACTCGGCGGAAGACAAGAGAGTAGCAGCAACGAGGCGACGCCGCAGGGTGGCCATGCCGCCGAGCAGGCGGCGGAGACGAGGAGCATGCCTTATCCCAGCATTCATAGCCTGCCCCTTCTCGGAGCAAAGTACGCCGATTATTACCGGCGAGCGAAGATACAAGAAACCGTCTACGAGTTGCTGACCGAACAGTATGAACTCGCCAAAGTGCAAGAAGCGAAAGAGACGCCCAGCGTCAAGGTTCTGGATCCTGGAACGGTCCCGGAAAAGAAAGCGTTTCCTCCGCGGCTGCTGATCATGTTCATGGGAACATTCTTGACGGCCTCATTATGCGTGGTGTGGGTGGTTGGTGCGGATCATTGGAACCAGACCGATCCGCAGGACCCGCGGAAAATGCTCGCGCAGGAAGTGGCCGCGACGCTGAGGGCGCGGACGCCGTGGGCATCGCGGAACGGGGCCGGGGCGGACTCCGGCTAGAGAGATTCTTCGAGCCAGGACAACGGCAACCGCCCGCCATCCGACGGGTCGTTAAAGCTGTAGAACTGGCTCTAAGCATTAGAAATACAAAAGGTTAGGTCACATAGCGCCCTGTAAGTGACGGGGCGAAGCTGTATATAGGCTGCCGGGAGAACAACCGTCGTGCAGAGCATCATACAAGTGCCAGAATCAACCGCAGCATGTACGTTACCGGCGGAAATGGCGACGACGAGGCCGCAGTGGTATGCCATATACACTTGCGCGAACCACGAAAAAAAGGTCGCCGCCGAGCTTGAGAGGCGAAGTGTAGCGAGTTTCCTACCGCTCTACAGCTCCGTGCGGCGCTGGAAGGACCGCCGAGTTCGGCTTGATCTGCCACTCTTCCCGGGATACGTCTTCGTTCACCTGGAGCTGCGCACTCGGCTTCGCGTGCTTCAGGTGCCAGGAGTAGCGAGGCTGGTGGGCTTCGGCGGCCTGCCGGCAGCGCTTCCCGACGAACAGGTAGAAGCCTTACGTGCCGGATTACACGGGCAGCTGCGCGTACAACCTCACCCTTATCTAGCCGTTGGCAGGCGCGTAAAGGTAGTGCGGGGCCCATTCCAGGGTGGGGAAGGCATTCTTGTTCGCAAGAAAGGCATCTTTCGCGTCATTCTCTCGCTCGAACTCCTTAAGCGCTCGGTTGCCATCGAGGTTGATACGGCCGATGTTGAACCACTTCCTCTTTTAAGGAAACCGGAGGTAGAGGAATCCCGCAGAAGTGCACTTTCGTGTTGAGAAGCACGGAGTTCATCTCATCCGAAGAAGTTCATTCCGTTTACCTCGGACGGACATGGGAAACAAATCGAGTTCATGATGGCTGTACCGAATAACGCAGGCGTTCTCTCAGAGGAAGAACCGATAGTTGGTCAGCCAGCTCCTGCGCGCTTTTCAAACCGGCGCGCGTATGCGCAGACGTTTGCGGCAACGGCAGCGATCCGTTGCATGGGTGTGGTCTCCGGCATCCTGGCGGCCCGATTGCTCGGTCCGGCAGGGCGCGGAGAATTAGCGGTGATTATCTTTTTGCCAATGCTGCTGGTTGCGCTCGGAGAGTTGGAGTTACCGCGCAGCGTTGCCTACGAAGTGAGCCGCGTGGAGGACGTTCCCCGCTCCCTGATCGCCACGAGCTTTTGGCTGGCCGCTGGGCTCGGTTTCCTCCAGGCGCTGCTCCTGGCGGCGCTGCTTCCTTTGTATCTGCCGGCGGACAAGCTGCACCTGCTGGGCGCTTCGCGCTGGTTTATGCTTTATCTCCCGGCGACCTATATCACCGCCACACTGATGGGTTGTGATCAAGGGAGAGGCCGATTCGGTCGTTTTAGCTTCTTGTTGGCGCTCCCGGGGGCTCTCTACACCGCTGCAATTGTTTTGGCTTGGGCTATGGGGCGAATTTCACCCTTCACATTTGCCCTAGGATTATTGATAGCAACTCTGACAACGACAGCTTTGCGGCTTGGGACGGATTGGCAGGCCATTCTATTTGGGCGACCGGACTGGGGTTTCGCTCGAAGACTGCTTAAACGAGGTATTAGCTTTTATCTTCCAGCGATCGCAGGCTTCGTATTGTTCAGGGCGGACATGTTTATCCTCGTGCGAATCGCCCCCACGGAAGCGATCGGACTTTACGCGGTGGCACAGGCTATCGCTCTGGGTCAGATCGGCGCCGTAACACCGTTCGTGCACGTTAGCTTTGCGGCGGTCGCCGGCGAGAGTGATCCCCAGGCTGCCCTGAAAACTCTTGCGCATCATTTCCGGTTGGCACAGCTTGCCGCGGTCGGAGCTGGGTTGCTTACTGCGGCTCTCACCCCTTGGGGGATTCGTCTGTTCTTTGGTCCGCGATTCTCATCGGCGGTGATGGCCGCCTACCTTCTAATTGGCGCCAGCGCTTTTTGGGGGATGAGCCAGGTGCTCGAGCAGGGTTTGCGCGCCGCCGGGCATCCCCGGCCGGGAATCGTTTCTAACCTCTCCGGGCTGGTGCTACTCGTCACTATCGGAATTCCTGGTTGTCTGCGGTTCGGGATCAACGGCCTTGCGGGAGTATTGCTCGCCGCTCAGTTCGTAAATCTAGCGATCCTCGTGGGGTTTTGTACCGTTCGATTGAAGATGCCGCTACGGGCATTGTGGGCGTTTGATGGCAAGAGCTTGAGACAGCTGAAGGGAATTGGCGCTTCGTTCCATCAGAAATTCCGGTCATCCGTATGCTGAGAAGATTTCTCATTGTTTCAACCTACGCTCCGCCGGCAATCAGCGGCGCTCCATTGATGGCGTACAATCTTTTGCGTTATTTTCCCAAAAACTCTTTCGCCATCCTGACCAGCCATGCCAGCCTTGACGACAAGTTGATCGAACACGGTCAGCAATTACAGGCAAAGTACTTTTTCTTTGACACCCCGACGCTCGCTACCACGCATCAGAAACAAGAGGGGCTTTTTTGGAAATGCAAGCGCTTCATCAAGCGCTTCAGAACTTTACGGTCGCTTTTTCATTTTCTTTCGCTTTTTTATTTGCCGTTCAACGTTGTCAGGCGCGGGAAGAAGATTATTAAAGAAGAGAAGATTGAGCTTCTGCTTGGATATTCCGATCATGGCCCGGCGTTGCTTTCCGTTTACCTGCTGCACAAGCTGACCCAAAAACCCTTCTGCCTGCATTTTTACGACTTGTATTACCGGAATAATTTTCCCTGGTTTTTTACAGTGGTCGCTTACTTCATGGAGCCCAGGCTCTTTAGGTGCGCCGAACGCATTTCCGTGATGTCCGAAGCCTTGGCCGAGTATTATCAGAACAAATATCATCGCGACGTGACAGTTCTCCATAACGCCATTCCTTTGGACTCGTCGCGGTGTCCCGAACCAGTCCGGGTCCATCCCGAGCCTTATAAGATCGTCTACACCGGAACAGTTGGTTGGCCCCAGGTGGGTGCGATTAGAAATCTAGTGGCAGCCGTTCAATCGTTTTCCTCGCCTGAGGTAGCGCTGTATCTTTACACGCCGCATGAAAGGCAGTTCTTGGAATCGCAGGGAATCTTCGAAAGCAATCGGGTAGTCTTTGCCAGGGGTTTGCCGCACGAGATGCCCGCGATTCAAGCCTCCGCCGATATTCTTTTTGTGGGGCTGTCGTTTAACACTCGCTACCCTCTCTTGATCAACACCTCCAGTCCCGGCAAGACATGCGAATACATGATTTCCAGGCGGCCGATCTTGATTCACGCGCCCAAGGAATCGTACATCGCGAAGTATGCAAGACAGCACGGTTTTGCATGTGTTGTGGACGAGAACGATCGCGAAGCGCTAAAGCAAGAAATCATGAAATTGATTTCTTACAAAGATACTGTGAGCCGGATTGTTTCCAATGCCTGGAAGACGGCACTCACGAATCATAATGCCGAAGAGGTGTCAGCCGCTCTGCAGCGACTTCTCTTCAGGCAAGGTACGAGGTCTGGCAATCAAGTTGAAATGGTTGACAAATCAGGCCGAGAATTGCCGTGTTTGCGTTACCTCAACCATGGGTAATGAGGGAAAGAGAGATTCAGGGAGACCGCAAGAACGATGGGAATGGTCCGTTTGGTTTCTGGTCTCTTTGGTGTTTTTCAGCGCGCAGCTCTTATTACCCGTAGAACGCGGGTTTGCCGTCATCAAGTTATTTGGTGCTCCGCTTTACCTGCCAATGATCATCGATCTTGTGGGTATCATCCTGATCTTTTTGAGATACCCCAAGCGCATCTTTTTGAGCTTTTCTAGACCATGGGTGGTTCTGAATCTCGTCTTTGCAATTTTTTCTTTCTTCGCATCTGTGATCTCAACGAGTTGGGAAATATCGTTGTTTTATTCGTATGTGTGGATTTCGAATTTCATTTTTTGCTATTTAATTGTCGAACTACTTCTTGAAAAGATTAAATTGAAGGGCCTCGTTCTGGTGATCTGCATTGTGGCCGTTTGCCAGATAGCAATTGGCATCATGGAAGGATTCTTTCAAACGCGGTTTCTTATCTACGCCTCTCCCGATTATCTGCTTTCCATGGGGGCAGTAGTCTTAGGCGAACGAGGGACTACCTGGGACCCGAGAATATTGGGGACCCTTGGTAATCCGATACTATTTGGAACTGCCTTGATGTTGTCGATTCCGTTTTTGGCCAAGTTGAATCATAAGCTCATTCGATCTGTTTTGATCTGCATGGCATCATTCGTAGCTTTGATGTCTCTTTCCAGGACAGTATTTCTATTTTTTGGTTGCTATTTGGTGTCGTACTTTTACAAGAGTTCAGTCTCAAAGAAGGTCGTCGCTACGGTTGCTATTCTAATAATATTCATGGGCGTGATGAGCATAGATAGCCCCCTATCACGTAACTGGGCTATGAGGTTAGAGGAAGAGCGAGACGCTCAAGAGATGGGGGGAGTGGAAATGAGAAAGAACATGGCCATACATGCCTTTGAGGAGACTCTTATAAGTAGTGGTTTGTGGGGAGCACTTTTCGGTCATGGATGGTACTCAAGCAGTGAGATAGCCAACCAATACTTAGAGGTAAGCACGACCATCGACAATGCCTATGTCACTATTCTTTACGAAACCGGGTTGATCGGATTGATTCTGTATCTAGTCATATGTTCACTTCCCCTTCGGAACATCCGAGGTCGTGATAATTCCCTGTTAGTTGCTGGATATGTTGGGATTCTGCTGTGTGGATTCTCCTTCGTTACACACAGAGAGTTTAGCATAAATTTGTTGGCGATGACGATTCTCGTCGTAATAAGTCGCAGGGGCCTGATGGCCCGGGATCGTCGTGTTTATGAGATTATGGTTCGCAAACCTACCGAATTGCCTCCGCTTTCAGCGAATGGAATCGTATCGCCGTGATTCCGCTGCGGGAGACCGAGCGTTTCCCATGCGGCCTGACCATCTTTTTGCTCTCGCATGGCTAGACACAATAAGAGCAACTAATGCGCCACGACGCACTATTGTGCCAGCCAGGTTCGCCCGACGCATTGGCTGAGTGCCTGGAAGAGCTTATTCGTGACGTGCCAATACGGCTTACCGCTTCGAAGTACTTTGACTTTCGATCCGTGGCCGCGCGCCTTGAGTCTGCCATGCTTCAGGTTTCTCAGCAGTAACAGAGTTTATCTTACGAACGAGCACCGGAAGTTCTCCATGTATGCAAGCGTCATAGTTTCAACATACAACCGAAGAAAAATTCTTCAACGCACGATTAATTCTTTGTTGAACCAGACGGTTTCAAGAGAGGCTTTCGAGGTCATCGTTGTTGACGACTGTTCGTCTGATGACACACGAGCGTATATGAACCACCTCAGAGAGCTGGCGCCCAGTGTTGTTTACATTCGCCATGATGCGAATAGAGGTCGCGTCGTTACAAGAAACGACGGCATAAGGGCCGCGCGCGGAGATATTGTCATATTTTTAGACGACGACAACGTACCTGATCAGCCTTTTATTGAAGCGCATATACGCTGTCACGAGAGAGAGATCTCTCAACATATCGCCGTAATGGGGAACGTTCGTTTTGCGCCTGGTGTTGTCAGCGGTCGTAATTTTGCCAGGTATCTACAGTCCAGGTATTTAGGATGTCGGTCACCTTCAGACCGAAAAGAGATCGATTATTCAAACCTCCCGGCGCGTTGTTTGGGCACAGGGAACTGTTCCATCCGACATGTGGATTTGTTAGCAGCCGGTATGCTTGACACTTGTTTTCACCTATATGGTGGAGAGGATGTGTACTTAGGATTTTGCCTGAAACAATTGGGCATACGAATTTTGTTCGGTGAGGATGCTCGTTCGTGGCATTACGACGATGTGTCAATTTTGCGTTATAAGCTGAAAATAATGGAAACTGCTCGGGAAGGACTCAAAATCATACTTCGCAAAAGCCCTGAATACTTTGAGGGCACTCAGCTCCGGTTTCTGCTCCCCGTAAATTGGAAGAAAGATTCACCTTGGAGGATTTTCCTGAAATTGTGCATCCGAGCATTTCTAAACCCCGTGACTGTCTTCTTGATGGAACGGTGGGCAATTTCCACAGACCGGCGATCATTCCTTTATTTCGGACCGTTATACCGCCTGTTGGTGGCTGGCTGGGCAGTATTGGGGATTCGGTCAGACCAGCGCCCAGTTAAATTAGTGACCTACGGTGAGGAGAAGGAGGATGTCCCGCCTTTAGTTGAAACCTGAAAAGAGGAGTAGCGGCTCTCGCCCCGGACTCGGATAGAGTTCGGGGTGGAAAACTCTTTTTGAGAGGAGAGCCGCCACTTTCAACTAGAGCGAGGGCACGGCTCCCCGCAAACCAGAATCGCTTGGAGTAATCTCAGAGGAAAACTGGCGAGCGTGGCTGTTGATGCTTTCTACTTGAAAGAACTTGCAGGCAAGTCCAGAGAGCAGTCCTTGGCGAATGACTGGCAATCCGCCGCGGTCAGAACTTGGAGCGCCATTGAGCAGGTTAGTCGGAACTCGTCGCGGAATCGTTCCAGCTCGGAAGAAGAACCGATTGCAAATCCATAAGCACCAATCATGAACATTTTAGTCCTGGGCGGTACAGGAATGCTCGGCCACAAGGTTTTTCAACATTTGTGTCAGCGATCCCAGGGAAACTTCTGCACTATGAGGGCCGCAAAGGATGATGAGGCACTCAGAGAAATCGAATTCCTGCAAAGTCCCCAGGTAGTGGACCGCTTTGACGCAACCGATTTTGTTGCGCTTGAGCGGTTCTTACTGCAACACAGACCTAGAGTAGTCATCAATTGCGTCGGTGTTATCAAACAGCGCCCAGAGGCGACTGTGGCGCTGCCCAGCATCATGCTGAATTCTCTGTTGTCACATTTCCTCGCAGAAATGTGCAAGCGCTGGGGTGGCCGCTTGATTCACTTCAGCACCGATTGTGTCTTCAGCGGTAATTCTGGCAGATATCGAGAAAACGATTTTGCAGACGCTAATGACCTATATGGGCGAACAAAGTTCCTCGGAGAAGTGGCAACCAAGAATGCGCTCACGCTGCGGACTTCGATCATTGGCCGTGAGATCTGGCATTTCACTTCACTACTTGAGTGGTTTCTGAGCCAAAACCACGCGAAAGTCCGCGGCTTTAGGAAAGTGTTCTTTTCCGGCGTCACCACCAATTGGCTGGCGGAAGTGGTAGCCAAGTTGATTGAAAACGACGACGGCCTTTCTGGCCTTTACCAGGTGGCGAGTCAGAAAATCTCCAAGTTCGATCTCCTCTGCCTGCTTCGTCAGTCGTACGACCTGGACATCGAAATCGCCCCTGATGAAGAACTTCGTTGTGATCGGAGCATGGTTGGCGAGAAATTTGCGCAAGCGACCGGCTACCTTTGCCCAACTTGGCCAGAGTTGGTCGCACAGCTAGCAAAAGATCACACGCCTTATGAGAAATGGAGGACATTCAAACATGAAGCTGTTTGAAAGAAAGCGAATTTTAATCACCGGAGGAACTGGATCGCTGGGTAAGGTTCTTGTGCGTCGCCTCCTAGGCGGCCGTGAGGGAGATCCCCAAAAGATAATCGTCTTTTCGAGGGACGAAGCAAAACAACACACCATGCGATTGGAGTATCTTCATAAAGCGACCGCGACAGATGAGGTAATCTACCGCAATTTCCAGAACAAGCTCGAGTTTCACATCGGAGATGTGCGCGATTTTCACGCAGTGGCCTCGGTACTTCGGAATGTTGACTTGGTCTTCAATGCAGCCGCACTCAAGCAGGTTCCTACGTGCGAATACTTCCCCTTTGAGGCCGTACGGACCAACATTGAAGGGCCTGAAAACATCATCCGGGCGATCCAAGAGCATGATCTGAGGATCGAAACCGTCGTCGGCGTATCCACAGACAAGGCGTGCAAACCAGTGAACACCATGGGGATGACGAAAGCTCTTCAAGAGCGAGTGTTTATCCATGCGAATATGCGTTGTCCTAGTACGCGGTTCATCTGTGTTCGCTACGGAAACGTACTGGCTTCCCGAGGATCTGTGATTCCTCTTTTCCACGACCAGATTCGGCGGGGCGGTCCAATCACCATCACCACACAGGAAATGACCAGATTTCTATTAAGTCTAGACGAAGCCGTGGATACCATTTTCGAAGCTGTCCGAGCAGGCTTGCATGGCGAAACTTATATCCCACGCGTTCCCTCCGCGCGGATCACAGACGTAGCCAGAGCTCTGATCGAAGACCGGAGAATTGACGTACGCTACACGGGAATTCGGCCGGGAGAAAAAGTTCATGAAATCCTGGTTAGCGATGAAGAATCATATCGAACGATTGAACGCGGAGGCTACTACGTAATTTCACCCATGTTGCCAGAGTTATTCAATTCATCAAATGGCTTACGCTGCCTTTCGAAGGAGTATAGTTCCGCAGATGCTCTGATGTCTCCAGAGGCCGTCGCCACACTGCTACGACAACGGGATCTCATGGTTGAAGACATGAACAACGAAACGGCAGAGGTACTACATTGAGGATAATGACGGTACTCGGCACGCGACCAGAAATTATTCGCCTCAGCTTGGTTACACGGCTCCTGGACGAACACGCGGAACATTTGCTGGTGCACACTGGCCAGAACTTTGATGATCGGCTGAGTGAGCTTTTTTTTCGCGAATTGGAAATTCGAAAACCTGACATTTTCTTGCGGGTCCGAGGAATGGGGTACGGCGATCAAGTCGGCCAAATCCTTTCCAGAATTGAGCCCGTCTTTAATGAACATCGCCCGGACAGGCTGTTGATTTTGGGAGACACGAACAGCAGCCTTAGTGCGATGGTTGCCCGCCGAATGAACGTTGCCGTATACCACATGGAAGCAGGTAACCGTTGTTATGACTTTCGCGTTCCGGAGGAGGCCAACCGCCGCATAGTCGATCACATAAGTAGCGTGCTCATGCCTTATACGGAGCGGAGTCGCGACAACTTGTTGCGCGAGGGACTTCCTCCAGAGAACATTTTTGTAACAGGCAATCCGATCAAAGAAGTCATGGACTATTACTCGCCGAAGATTAACGAGAGCCAAGCGCTCGCTAACCTTGGGTTGGAAGAAAATAAATTTTTTCTTGTGACCATTCATCGGGCGGAAAACGTTGATTCAGTGGATAGGTTCAAGAATTTAGTTCACTCTTTGATATTAATCAGCGATAAGTATCACTATCCAGTTATCGTATCCTTGCATCCTAGAACCCGCAGCCGAATGGAGGAATTTGAGACCGATCTTGACGGCTCTGGCATTCGTTTTGTCGAGCCATTGGGATTTTGTGACTTTATTCGTCTCGAGCGGTCGGCTTTCTGCATTCTGACCGACAGCGGAACGGTACAAGAAGAAAGTTGCATCTTGGGGGTTCCAAACGTCACAGTTCGGGATGTAACAGAGAGGCCTGAAACTATCGAGTGTGGCTCGAATGTCCTGGCCGGATGTGATCCCCAAACTATTCTCAAGCTCGTTGATATGGTGACGACGCAGCCGGCTGGCTGGCGTCCCCCAGCTGAGTACTTGGCGACTGATGTAGCGGCGGCAGTATGCCGGATTGTGTTGGGCTTTCGATTGGAAGGGCATGTTCTACAGCTTCCCAATTCGAAGAGTTTATCTGCTCGTACCTCCATTGGGACCTATCGATGATCTCTAGAAGTTCTGCCAATAGCTGACATGCGAGTTCTTGTTCTTGTCGACTGCTATTTGCCTAGCCCTAAGGCAGGAGGAAAACTGATCCATGACCTGGCCGTGGAACTACGATGTCAGGGACATCAAGTGACCGTTCTGACCCCGAGCGATTCAATTTCAGGAGACATGGAGCTAACGGTTGAAGACAACGTCCGAGTCGTCCGCGTCAAGACAGGAAGAATCAAAGGTAGCCTTAGGCCACTGCGAGCCATTCGGGAAGTTTGTCTTTCAACTATCCTCTGGCGCAGGAGTAAGCAGTTCCTGATCGCAAATCCTGCGGATGTAATCTTGTTCTATTCGCCGACAATTTTCTTTTCCGGTCTGGTCCGTCGTCTGAAGTTGATGTGGGGCTGTCCGGCATATTTGATTCTGCGCGACATCTTTCCACAGTGGGCCGTGGATGCGTCTATTCTACGCAAGGGTTTGGTCTGGCGATACCTCAGGAAGAAGGAAAGAGAACAGTACGAAGCTGCTGATCGGATCGCTGTCCAATCACCAGCTAACTTGGAGTACTTTGCGCGAGAGTTTTCATCGAATTCCTACTCGTTGGAAGTGCTCTACAATTGGATGAGCCTTCAAGAAAAGGATTTGCCCTCGACAAACTATCGCACGCAGCTTGGGCTTCAAGGTAAGGTCGTCTTTTTCTACGGCGGCAACCTTGGGGTGGCTCAAGACGTAGAAAATATTATTCGTCTTGCAGCGCGCCTCGCTGAACACAAGAATGTCCACTTTTTGCTTGTCGGAGAGGGAAGCGAAGTGCCCCGCTTGAGAAAGATTCTGATGGCGGGTTCCATGCGAAACATCCAAATTCTTCCGGCACTCGGCCAGCGTGCGTATCTTTCTGTGGCTTCCGAATTTGACGTAGGTTTGATTTCGTTGGACCGGCGGCTGAAAACCCATAATGTCCCGGGGAAAATGCTCGGATACATGTACTCGTGCAAGCCCACCCTTGCGAGCATTAACGCTGGTAATGATCTCTTCGAGATACTCGGGAAAAATCAAGCGGGATTCTGTCTCTTGAACGGCGACGATGACGGTTTGTGCGCCGCAGCGTTAAGACTTGCCAATGATCCTGATCTGCGATGCAGAATGGGCAAGAACGCGCGCACCCTGCTGGCACGATTGTTTTCTGTAGAAGCCGCTGTGACGCAGATTATAAATCACTTTCAGACGCAAGAAGCCTTCGCTGGAGAAGTGGCAATTGGACAGCCTGCCGTTTCTTTGCCGACGGCCAGAAAATCGTGAGTCGATTGTTGATGTAAAAGTCTTGTCAAATTGAGGCCAATCCCCTCAAGTCGAGATTTCGAGCTTCATTAATCGCTGAAATTCCTTAAATTCAGAGGTTAAGTCGCGTTACGACGCTCAGTCTTGTGCCCAAGCTTCATTGTATCTGCTCAATCAAACCAACGCGAAATCGATCGCGGGCTGTTATCTCAAGCACGGAAGAGGCGCAGCTAATCGTTCGTCGTCGTTAGTTAGGGGAGTTGCATGGTGTTTATGACATACGCCCTGATTTTCTTCTCTGGCCTGGTTCTATCGCTGATCTTGACATGGTACGTGCGTGCACTGGCGCACGCCCACGGATGGTTGGAACCACCGCAGCTAGACCGCCATGTGCACACTATCCCCGTTCCCAGAATTGGTGGCGTAGCAATTTATGTATCGTTCACCGTTGTTGTAGTTGCCGCGCTGCTGGCCCAGAGAGGGCTGGGACCTTCCTTCCTTCCGTCAATAAAGTCGTCCTTTGCGCTGTTAGGTTCTGCACTCATCATTTTTCTCCTCGGGCTTCTGGATGATCTGTACGGTGTTGGCCCCCACGGCAAATTCTTGGTCCAAGCTGTTGCGGCCACGATTCTCTTCATAGGAGGATTCGGAATCCATCGTCTGGACCTGATTTCATCCGGCAAAATTCTTCAGTCCTTCATTGGCCTGCCCCTGACCATACTTTGGGTCCTATTGATAACAAACGCCTTCAATCTGATTGACGGACTTGACGGACTCGCTGCTGGTTCGGCGCTCTTTTCCACCATTGTCGTTTTTATCCTTTCGCTGGTTGTCCCGAATCCCCTGGTCACGTGTCTCGCGATTGCGTTGGCTGGATCCATTCTGGGATTCTTGCGTTTCAACTTCCACCCAGCATCCATATTTTTGGGAGACTCCGGCAGTCTGTTCATTGGGTTTATGCTCAGCGCCATGGCACTGGCCGGCTCCCAGAAGGCTCCGACTATGGTCGCTGTGGCGATCCCCGTGGTCGCGCTCGGCTTGCCAATACTGGATGTTGTGCTCGCAGTCGTGCGCCGGTTTCTTGGCGGCAAGCCTCTTTTTGGCGGCGACCGCCAGCACATTCATCATAAATTGCTAAAGCGAGGTTTGACCCAGCGGGAAACCGTGCTGATTCTTTACGCGGTGAGTGCTGGATTCGGCTTCCTGAGCCTCATCCTGCTTCATCAAGGAACAGCGATTGCCTTGGTTCTTGCCGTGATAGGCATTGGAATCTTGATTGGTGTCCAGCAGCTTCGTTATCCGGAGTTCGCCGAATTAGTCTCCCTGTTGGAGCGTGCAACGCATCGCCGCCAGATTCTGGCGAATCACCTGGCAGTTCGGCACGCCACCGAGTCATTGAACGAATGCAACGAGTTTCGCTCCATTTGCCAACTGCTACAGCAGACTTTCCAGCCGATCGGATTCAACGGTATTCGCCTGCAGATGCTGAACCCAAATGGGTTCTCAGCTTCTTCATGTCATCCCTTACTTTGTGGGCCTGACGGCCATTTCGTCTTCGCGTGGTCAGGCGCACCGATGAGTGAATCACCTTGGGAATTGCGCCTGGAACTGGTCACCACTTCTCGTCGCACATGGGGGTTCGTGACGTTGTTCCGCGCGCGCGACGGAGAGGCATTATCCCTTGATGTTAATATCCTGACCCAAGACTTCCGCACTTCTCTTTCGAACGCTCTAGAACGCGCCTGCTCTAAACTAGAAGCCGCTCAGCAAGATAAGCGCGCCGATCAAGGACCGCGAAGTCATAAGCTTGCCGCAGGCTCCATGGCAGATTGAGAATGAGAGCAAGACCGGACAGAATCGTACACAGCGATGAATTGTGATAAAGACCGTCGCGCCTGGTAGTGTCCTAATTTGACTTTCTCATCGCTGAATCGCGGCATTTAGCGTCCTCCGAATCCATTCCGACAAACTTTGCTGGCTGGCTTTGGCCGCTGCTACGACGGCCCTTAGATCGTCCATGTTGAAGCGCACGGGCTATCGAGTCGGATCAAGAACCAGAAGGTTCCATGGCCACAGAGAATAAGCCCCAGAAGAAGAGTGACGAATCCCAACCATTCATTCCACCTGCCAACTCCAAACCAAATACCCCAGCCTCCACGGAAGGACAAAGCGACGCCTATCAAGAAAAGGGCTACCGGCTCGCCAAGAAACAGTACTGGGTAGCGATCATTACCATGATCCTCCTTTTCGTTTATACAGCCATTGCCTCTTATCAAGCATGTATGATGCGGACGACCATTCAAATCGATATTGACGCCCAATCCCCTCTGGTCTACGTCTTCGAGATTTCGCTCAACAATCGAATGCCAGATCGTCCCCCCAGTCATGCGATTCCTGAAAAAGACAAGATTCATCTGCTCAATAACGCTGCCTCTGAAATCAACCGCTACATTGCCGTCGAATTCGAGAACTTCGGGAACAGGGCTTCTCTGGTGGAGAAAATGGATATTGAATGGAAAGTAGCCAAAACCCTCAGTCCAAAACCAGAGTATTCTCACTTGAGAGAATACAGCGGCGCTATTCGCCCAAGCGGAGTGCCCCCCAATTCCAGAAGCCGTTGTTGATAACCATAACCGACTGCACCTTACCAATGAAGACGGGGCGAGCATCACTACAATTCCTCCAAACACCCTTCTGTAGGTCTATGGGTTCATTGACGTTAGGATATTTCCTAACCGACGGCAAAAAGTAGGGTTTTGCGCACGATGGCACGGACAACCGCCCGACAACCCTCCAGAAGGGTTTAGCAAGGAAGGATGTCCCGCAGCCTACACCTACCAAAAAACTGAAGATAAGAACCCAAATTAGGACACTACCTCGCGCCTCAATCGTTTTGCGTGTCCTCCGTTCTGTTTTCTCTATTCTTACCTAATCAAAAATCTTCATTCTGGAAACCTTGATTAACTCCATCCGCTTGGAGTGTTTCTGCTCGGAAGCGAAGCGTCTCCTCGATCTCCGAGCACACAATCCCGGCGGCTTCCACTAGGTCCGCCTCCTTCCCCTTCGCATTTGTTTGCCCCGTTTCTGTCTATCCGCCGAGTCTCAGGTCAATAGAATCAGCCATTTGCGGGCAACGGAGAGGAAAGGTTACTGGGCAATCCGCTGTGGCAGGCCCTAAGTAGATTCTATCTCTCTGGTATCCCGACTTACGAGCACTGAGACAGGAAACCAACCAGCAATTCGCGCAGTGTTGCATGTAAGGTGCGAACATGGCGCCTGCCTGGTTGAAACTGGCCTTTTTAGGCACCTCACTGGTCTCCTTAACTCCAGTGCAGCACTGAGTGTTGCACCCAGTGTGCACGGCGTCTGCACTCCCTAGCACTTGCCCACACTCGGGTCGTGGCGACATACACCGTACAGTACTCGTCGCGTACACAATACAGTACGCAAAGTACTCGGACGGTACGCTACATTAACTCAGTCTCGACGTTTAGTTCGCAGGGCACGCAAGTCACGGATTTGAGGCGATCATGCCGTCAATTTGACGCGGCATCCCAATCGGCGGCTGTTACGTGTCAGACGAGCCCCACGGGACCTTTCTGACGGCCCACCGTCAGGCCGCGACCTGCGATGTCAGCTCATAGCGGAACGGAAGGACAAGGGCGTCTTCGGTGCATTGCAGCCCCACGCTCTCAGCGCCGCGTAGATCTGGTTGTATGCTCGGTCGGGTCCCCCACTGTAGTCAAGGGTGTCTCCCCCGGCGTTGGAAACAAATACCTTCCTGCCAGTGAAGATTTGTGCGGGCAACGGGGCAGGGAGCAATTCCTTTTGGTTTTGTGCTCTTAAACCCGGAACCGTTACCCATGCAATTGCAAGGGCCACGCATATAACGAGCTCGTGTTTCGTGATTTTTGGCATAAGGTCCTCCAATCTCCATGGTATTGGGACGTACTCGCGGAATCCGTAGTTACTAGAGGAGGAGGCAAACAACCCTGCCCGAGAAGGGTGCAGTTTGCCGTGTATAGACTGGTAGCGTGGTCAACCTTGGCGGCTGCTGCGCCATTCGCACAGCAAATTTAGCGTCGGGCTTTATCCCGGCCGGTTTTCACTAGTCACGAGTCACCAGTCGCGAGTCACTTCTTCAACGGCGGCGCCGGATAATCCGGCAACTTGTCCTTGCTGGTGTCCGCCCGCTTCACCTCCAGCTCACCGAAGAGCAGCGATGGGCTGATAATCGTCGTTGGCGCGCCGCCGGCTCGGTTGCTCACCAGAGGATCGTTGCCCACGGCGACCAAATCGCTCCTCAACGCCCGGATATCCAGTTCGTTGAACACCGCGCCCCGGACCAACTCTTCATGCCCATCTTTCCCGTACACGCGATAGAGCAGCCGCGGCGAATTGCCCGGCCCGAGCGTCTCCACGCGATAGCCGTAAGCCTTGCCCTGATCCTTCACCATTTGGATGATTTTTTTCTTCAGCTCCTCGGGCGCTTGCGCCTCGGAACTCTTCACCACCAGCACACCCAGGCTCGGCCCGGGAAAAGATCCCGGCACGGCGCGTCCGTGGCCATTCGAGGCGGGGAAGTCACGAATGGGTTGTCGGCCTACCAAATAATTTGCCAGCATCCCGTCCTCGATGGCGTTGACCGCTTGGGCTTTCACGCCTTCGCTGTCCACCCCGTAACTTCCCACCAGGCTCTTGCCCTGAAATTCCTGCAGCGTCGGATCGTCAACCACCGACAGAAAATTCGGCAGCACGCGCGTTTTGTAGCTGGTTGCAAATGCTCCCGTCGTCCGGTTTGGCTTCCCTAGCTGCGGCTTTTGCCCCAGCACGTTCTGCCCGATGAACGACGCCACGATGTCGTCCGCCGCATCCGGCGCGAACAGCACTGGCCCGCGATACTCCTCCTCGACGATCGGCGCCAGCCGCAACGCCACCACCGTTTCCAGCATCCTCTTCGCTTCGCCCATCAGCGCGTCGTGCGTCGGCAACTCTTCCGGCCGCGCCACCATAAACGCCGGGCTCCGGCTCAACCGCATTCCGTCGGCCGCCTGTGCCGAGCTGCTCAATTGCACGCTGTACGTCGTCTTTCCGTTCCGCGTGACCGTGCCTTCGGAATTCACAAGATACTCGTTGACCGCCGAGAACCTCGCCGACGCCGTCACCGACTGCACGTCGGGATATTGTTTGTACAGGCTCGTCACATCCTCCAGCGTTTTCTTCCACCCCGCTTCGTCAATTTTCAGCGACGGCGTCGGCTCGACGGCAATCATCTGCGGCGCCTTCGCAAAGTCATCCACGGGATTGGGGTCCGCGCTGAACTGCTTCATCGCCGCCTGTTTCTCGGCCAGCGCCTGTCCCGCGGCCTTATAAGCCTCGTCGGTTGCCAGCCAGATCTGGTGGCGCAGCGCAATCGGATCGTTGTCCAGCGGCAAAATGCTGGATTCGCCCTGGCCTCTGCCGAAATAGCTGTCTTGCTTGTAATCGCCGATGCGCACAACCACTCGCAGCACCCGAACGTGAATGTGCTGGTTCTCGCGCAAGGCCCCGAAAG
>WNFB01000624.1_pt1 | contig 29058 bp, 24 predicted proteins | sample 5400501 | NCBI WGS metagenome assembly WNFB01 (sample SAMN13153341, study PRJNA577476) | soil metagenome | isolation source: 200 cm saprolite under Douglas fir tree site 2 hole 1 | place: USA:California | collected 2015-04-18
TATCTCAAAGCCTTGATGCTTAACCACGTTAAGCCACTAGTTGAATTGCGCAAGCGCGCCCTGCCGCAGTAGCAGGTCAGGGTTTCTTGTTGCGCGCAGTTTCCATCGCTTCCCAGGCGGCTTCGGGAAGCATCAGCAAGTCGTTGAATTCGCCGGCGCCGCGAAGCCATTGCCCGCCGTCAATGACCACGCATTCGCCATTGATGTATTCCGCCATGTCGCTCAGGAGAAAGACAGCCAGATTGGCGAGTTCTTCGTGACGGCCAAAGCGCTTCATCGGATGTTTTTCCTTGGCGTGTTCTTCAAATTGTTTTGAAGGCATGAGCCGCGACCATGCGCCTGCGGTCGGGAACGGGCCCGGCGCGATGGCGTTCAACCGGATGTGATACTTCGCCCACTCAACGGCAAGCGACGTGGTCATGGCCAGCACACCGGCCTTCGCGCACGCTGAGGGCACCACGAATCCGGAACCGGAGTTTGCTGCGGCATAGGTGGTCACGATGTTCAGGACGTTCCCGCCGAGCTTTTGGGCAATCCAGCGTTTGCCGAATGCCTGCGTGCAATGAAACGTGCCGTTGAGCACGATGCCAACGACGGCATTGAATGCGTTGGGCGTCAGCTTTTCCGTGCGCGCCATGAAATTGCCAGCGGCGTTGTTGACCAGCGTGTCGATGCGGCCGTATTGCTGCTCGGCTTTGTCCGCAGCCGCTTCCACTGCTCCATAATCGCGCACATCGCAAGTGGCGAAGGCCGCGGCGCCTCCGGCGCGGTGAATCTCTTCACAGACCTCCCGCAGCGGCTGTTCCCGGCGGCCGACGAGAAACATCCGCGCGCCGAGTTCAGCGAATCGCAGGGCCATGGAACGGCCGAGACCAGTTCCTCCACCGGTCAAGAAGACCGCCCGCCCCTTCATCATTTCCTGGTGAAACACTCGCCACCGCCTCCCGCCGAGATGTCCGCCCGTTTCTCACCAAGCAGCGACGCATTTTAGTGCATCGGCACGGAAAAGCGAGACAATTTGCGCAGCGATTGCGTGGACGAGTGAGGATGCGCCGTTTCGTTTCCTAATCAGCGAAACAACAGATTTGCGGGTGAGGACTCAGTTGGGCTTCATGATGGCGGGAACTGGACGCCCCATGGCCTTCGCATATTCGGCTGCGAAGAGCGAGCTGTCCGGAAACTCCGCAGTCAATTCGCGCAGGAGTTTTTGAGCCAGGGCATTTTTTTTCTCGCGCCGCGCGGCCAGCGCCAGGAGGATCTTCGCGAACTCGCAAAGATAGCGCCCGCCGTCTGCCGTCTTACCAAGTTGTTCCATGCCCAGTTTCTTGTCTCCATGTATCCCGCCGAACCAAAGCATGAAGCGCGCGCCGCCGGACAGGCTTCCAATGATGTAATTCGCGGAGCCCAGGGCCACGTAGGCATCGTTTGCGTCGGGCCGCTGCGCCAGCAATTGTTTGGCATACTCATTGGCTTCCTTGAGCCGCTTCAAGCTATCCAGACGCTGCTTCTTCAGAACCATGTCAGCGTTCGATTCCATTCCGGCCGAAAGAGTTAAGGCAAACAAAGCTTCAGGATCACTCGGTTTTTTCCCCAAGCGGTCTTTTGCGAGCGCGCGCGCGCGGTCTAGCGCTTTCTGGAATTCCTTCATTCGCATGGGATCCGGAGCGCCTTCAATTCCTTTGAGAAATCTCTTTTCGTTCAGAAAGAAATCGCTTGTCAGGACACCCTGACGGTAAAACTCTTCGAAGAGATAACTCGCTGCCACGGCCACTTCGCCAAAAGGCTCTTTAGGATTTTGTGATTCCCAGGCAGAAAATCTTGCTCGCGCTTCCGTGAAATGCTGTCCGTAGAGCAAGTGAAATGCTTCCATCAGTTCCGGCACTTGCGTGAAGGCGGGAGTGGCGCCATCGGCGTCATCATCGAAAGAGGCGCTTTTCGCAGGCGCGCACAGGAAGAGAAAAGCCAGTAGGCAGCAGCAGATCCTCATTCGCAGCATGTGCATCCTTAAGGCAATCTCGTCAGAACAATCCCGGAATGAAGCGCGGTTTCCCGGCCATGGCCACTCGATAGTCCGGATTCGCAAAAAGGACGTTTTCTTCCACGGCGATTCGCTGGGAGATCACAACCACATAGGCGATCGTTGCTACCAGGGCCGTGATCCAGGCCGTGTGAATCAACGGGAGTGAAAACATTTCCGCAAAAATCGCCGCATAGTTTGGATGCCGAACGAAGCGAAAAGGTCCCCCTGTGACGATGCCCAGCCGCGTTGAATCCATCACCTGGACATTCCAGTGACGGCCCATGGTGCGCACGACCCAGAGGCGCACGGCGTTAGCGGCGAGAAATATCACCAGCATGACGCCCGCGAGGAGCGGGAAAAAGGGCCGGCGAAGAAATACCACCTCGGCGGCAGAACCGAGGAGCACAAAAGTGTGCACGAGAACCACCCAGCGGAAATTTGGTTTGTTTACCTTTGTGGCCCCGCGAGCGATCAACTCATTTTGATGGCGCCGGGAAACGCGCAGCTCGAACAACCGCAAAAGGGCCACGCAGAGCAAGAGGCCAAGATAAGCGATTACGGTTATGTCCATTGGAGGAGCAAAAACTCGGCGCTGAATCCCGGTCCGAAGGCGGCCGCCAGGGCGTACTCGCCCGGGTTAAGGGGTCTCTTCTCCATCCACTCCTGCAAGATGAAAAGGATCGTGGCGCTGGAAAGGTTGCCGACTTCGCTGAGAATTTCCCAGGAGGGCTGCGTATCGCACTGGCACAGTCCCAATTCTTTTTCGACGTTGCCCAGCAACCGCGCACCGCCGGGATGCAGGATCCATCCCTTTATCTCTTCCTGCTTCCGGCCGTGACGCTTGAGGAAGTCCTCGACCAAACCGCGGATCTTCGCACCGATCATCTCAGGGACGTCCTTGGAAAGCAGGATGTGAAACCCGGAATCGCGCAGATCGAATCCCATGGCATCGAGGGAATCTGGAAAAGTGTAGGTTTCCGAAGCGAGAATCTTCGGCCCGCGCTGCGGTTTTCCAGTCACCAGGGCCGCTGCCGCGCCGTCACCGAACAGGATCGAAGAGATGAGATTCGCCTGCGAGATATCCTTGCGCTGAAATGTCAGCGAGGGCAGCTCCACCGCGATGATAAGCACATTTCCGCCCGGATGGGCCTTCAGGTAGTCCGCGGCGCGCCCCAGCGCCATCGCTCCCGCGGCACAGCCCAACTCCGTAAACGGCATTCTTCGCACGTTCGAACGGAAGCCCATCAGGTTAATGAGGTGCGCATCGAGCGAAGGAATCATAAAGCCCGTGCAGGAAACGGTGATGATGAGATCCACTTCGTCGGGCCGCAGACCGGCGCGCTGGAGACATTGTTCGGCGGCCTGCCGGCCGAGTTTCACGGCGTGCTCGATGTATTCCTGGTTGGTCTTCGAGAGCGGGCGGGGCTCGACCGTGTACTCGATGGGAAAAATGGCGAAGCGTTTGTGCACCTGCGCGTTGTCCACCACGGCCATCATGGCTTCGAGCCGCCGCTCGGGGATGTCGAAGACACGCCCCATGTAGTATTTCACGTCGTCACGGGTGATGGTGTAGGGAGGCAATGCGGTCGCGGTCGCAGCGATGGTGCAATGCGAATTAGAAAGCCCGTTCAAGGGTCCAGTGTTCACAGATTCCACCCGTCTAGCCGGGGCAAAAGCCCATCGGGGCAATAGGCACGCCCCATAAATCACTTAGATACCGCACACCCTCGGCAAGCTGCTCGCGAGGCGTAAACTTTACCTCATTCTTTGCCGGTAGGGGAGCAATTTGAACGGACGCCGTGCCCTATTTCAGCGGGGCTGTCCGGGGACGATTCCTCTGAGTGTCGCGCCTTTGTAAGATCTATTGCCCTAGCCTGGTTCTTGTGCCACACAATTGCTTGTTCGATTGTTTGTGGTAGATTCGCTTGCCGCGGAGGCGCTAAATGATCTCGCCGTTTGCACGCCGTTACGCAGTTCTCATCGCTCTCGGCGGAATATTCAGCTTACCAGCCGCTCGCTGCCAGTCGGCTCTCCCTGCTCCGGCAGAAGGCGATTTCGTTGTGCACAATTTTCAGTTTCACTCCGGCGAGTCGCTGCCCGAGTTGCGCCTTCATTACGCGACATTTGGCAAACCTCAAAAGGACGCACGAGGGCAAGTTACCAACGCGGTGCTGATTCTTCACGGCACGGGAGGCTCAGGCCGGCAATTCCTCGCGCCGCAATTCGCGGGCGTGCTGTTTGGCCCCGGCCAGCTTCTGGATATTACGCGCTACTTTGTCATCCTCCGCGACGGCATCGGCCACGGGAAATCCTCGAAGCCCAGCGACGGCCTTCACGCGCACTTTCCGCAGTATGACTACGACGATATGGTCGTCGCGGACTACCGGCTCCTCAACGAAGGCCTCGGCGTGAATCATCTGCGGCTCGTCATGGGCACCTCGATGGGCTGCATGCACTCCTTCGTGTGGGGCGAGACGTATCCGGACTTCATGGACGCGTTGATGCCGCTGGCGTGCCTGCCCGTGCAGATCGCGGGACGCAATCGCATCTGGCGGAAAATGACGATGGACGCCATCCGCGAAGATCCGGAGTGGAAGGGTGGCGAGTACGAGGAAGAACCCAAGCAAGCCCTGAGGGTGATGTTGGACTTCTTGCTCATCGCCGGGAGCGCGACGCTGCCGATGCAGAAGTCCTTGCCCACGCGCGATGCCGCGGACAAATACCTCGACGAGTATTTCCGTACTCGAATGGCTGGTCTCGATGCGAACGATTTCCTGTATCAGGTAAACGCTTCGCGGAATTACGACCCGTCGCCGCAACTCGAAAAAATCAAGGCCCCGGTCATGTACATTAATTCCGCGGACGACTTCATCAATCCGCCGGAGCTGGGCATCGCCGAGCGCGAAATCAAGCGAGTGAAAGACGGCCGATTTATCCTGATTCCGGCCAGCGAGCAGACGCACGGCCACGGCACGCACACCTGGGCCGAGATTTGGAAGCAGTACCTGGCGGAATTACTGGAAAAATCGAGCCGCTAAAATGGCGTGAGAAAACTCGCTACTTGACTGCTTCGTGGCTGGCGCGAATTTCCTGCCAGCGGCGCGGACGCTTGTTGGATTGCAAAACTTTTTTCCGCAGACGGATTGATTTCGGGGTGATTTCGACAAACTCATCGTCGGCGATGAACTCAATGGCCTGTTCGAGGCTCAGTTGGCGGTGCGGGATCAGCCGGATGGCTTCGTCGGCGCTTGAGGAGCGCATGTTCGTCTGCTTCTTTTCTTTCGTGACGTTTACGTCCATGTCCTGCTCGCGGGAATTTTCGCCGATGACCATCCCCTCGTAAACTTCCACGACTGGACCGATAAATAGTTCGCCCCTTTCCTGGATGTTCCACAGCGCAAAAGCCGTCGAGGGTCCGGGGCGGTCCGCCACCAGCGCGCCCGTCGGTCGCAGCGCCATCTCGCCGGCATAGTCCGTCCAGCCGTCGAAAATCGAATGAATCAGCGCGGTGCCGCGCGTGTCCGTCAGCAACTGGCTGCGCAATCCGATCAACCCGCGCGAGGGAATCTTGAAATCCATGCGCACGCGTCCGGAGTTGTGATTGCTCATCTTCAGCATTTCGCCGCGCCGGCTTCCCAGCGTCTCCAGGATGATCCCGATGAAATTCTCCGGCACATCGATAACGAGGCGTTCGAGCGGCTCCAGTTTTCTCCCCTTCTCCGTGCGCACGACAATTTCCGGCTTGCCCACCATCAGCTCGAAGCCTTCGCGCCGCATCGTCTCGATAAGGATCGCAAGCTGCAATTCGCCGCGGCCAAGAACGCGGAAAGATTCCGGCGTGTCCGTGTCTTCGACGCGGATGGATACGTTGGTGAGCAATTCTTTTTGCAGACGGTCGCGCAGGTCGCGCGAGGTAAGATAACTTCCTTCTTTTCCGGAGAGCGGGCCGCTGTTCACTGTAAAGATCATCGCGAGCGTAGGCTCGTCGATCAAAAGGGGCTCCAGCGGCGCCGGCGCGGCGAGATCGACAATGCTTTCACCAATCTGAATCCCTTCAACGCCAGAGATGGCCACGAGGTCTCCCGCGCCCACCGATTCCGCTTCATCGCGCTCCAGCCCGCGGAAGGTGTAGAGCTTGGTGATCCGCGTGGGCTGAAGTTTTCCGTCCAGCTTGCTGATGCCCACGTCGGCGCCACGCTTGAGCGTGCCGTTAAACACGCGCCCAATCGCAATGCGTCCCAGGAAATCGCTGTAGTCGAGATTCATCACCTGAATTTGTAAAACACCTTCCGGATCGCCGGGCGGCGAAGGAACGTGTTTCACGATGGTTTCAAAGAGCGGCAGCAGGTCCTTTGAACTATCTCCCGGCGCGCGGTGCGCGATGCCTTCGCGCGCGTTCGTGTATACCACAGGAAAATCCAATTGATCTTCGGTGGCGTCAAGATCGATAAAGAGGTCGTAAATTTCGTCCAATACCTCTTTTGGCCGCGCGTCGGCCCGGTCAATCTTGTTCAGGACAACAACTGGAGGCAGTTTGCCTGCGAGAGCTTTCTGCAGGACATACCGCGTTTGTGGTAAAGGCCCTTCGCTCGCATCCACGAGCAATACCACGCCGTCCACCATCCGAAGCGCCCGCTCGACTTCGCCGCCGAAATCGCTGTGCCCGGGTGTGTCGACGATGTTGATCTTCGTGTCATGGAAAAACAGCGCGGTGTTTTTCGCGAGGATGGTGATGCCGCGCTCGCGTTCCAGGTCGTTGGAATCCATGACGCGCTCAACCAACGCTTCATTGGCACGGAAAATCCCGCTTTGGCGCAGCATTCCGTCGACCAGCGTGGTCTTGCCGTGGTCCACGTGCGCGATGATGGCGATATTGCGAATCTTCTGGCGCATGATTCCTGTGTCAGTCTGTTGCCTATCGGGCGGTCGTGCCCGCTAAAGACAAAAATGGCTGCTGAAACAACCAGCAGCCCGGACGAATCTCCCCTTATCCTCAGGTGCGGTCGAGCAACCTATAGTTTAGCAGATGCCCTGCGCAGCGGGACAAAGATTCTTCTCCATATTTGTTTGCTCACGTGGAAACTGAGACGGACAGGAACGTATTCTCATTCTTCCAAGGATTTTTCTCGGGAGCCGCGCGATGAACTTCGTGTACTATCCTCGCAAACGCCCGGCTTTCTGAGCGAACTATCGATCGTGGAGGGTTTCCATGCGCACAGCGCGTCTCATCCCGAATCCCAGACTGTTTCTGCTGACGCCGGTTGCGCTTTTTCTCGCCACCCTTGCGAATCACGCGCAAGAGCAAAAACCGCCCGACTATTCTCAGCTGTTCGACAAAACCGACGTGATGATCGCCGCGCGCGATGGCGTGAAGCTGCACACGGAAATCTATGCGCCCAAGAACGCCACCGAGCCTCTCCCAATCGTACTCGAGCGCACCCCCTACGGTTTGGACGACGATCCCAAGGGCTACAGCCGCAAGCTCAACCGTTATGCGGAGATGATTCCCGATGCGTACATTTTTGTATTCCAGGATATTCGCGGCCGCTACGGCTCCGAAGGCAAGTTTGTGATGCAGAGGCCCGTTCGCGATGCCAAGGATCCGAAGGCCATCGACGAGGGCACCGACACTTACGACACGATCGATTGGCTGGTGAACAATGTTCCGCGCAACAACAGGCGCGTCGGTCTTCTCGGCATTTCCTACGGCGGCTGGCTCACCGTTATGGGCATGCTTGAACCGCATCCCGCGCTCAAAGCGGTTTCCGAGCAAGCCTCACCCGCGGACATGTTCCTCGGTGATGATTTTCACCACAACGGCGCGTTTCGCCTTAGCTATGGCTTCGAGTACTCCGCGATGATGGAGACCGAGAAAACCAATTTCTCCTTTCAGTTCGACCGTTTCGACACCTATGACTGGTATCTGCGCCTCGGCGCGCTTTCGAATGCCAACAAGAACTATCTTCACGGAACGCTCCCGACGTGGAACGATTTCGTGAACCATCCGAATTACGATTCCTTTTGGAAACAGCAGGCCATGCCTTTCATTCTCACGCGGCCCAAAGTCCCGAACCTCAATGTGGCCGGATGGTGGGACCAGGAAGATTTCTACGGCCCCATGAAAATTTATGAAATTCTCGAAAAAGACGATCCCGATCATTTGAATTATTTGGTCGCCGGACCGTGGAACCATGGCGGCTGGGCCGGGGGGCCGGGCAAATCTCTCGGCGCGATCCCCCTGGGCAGCGATACCGCGCTTTATTTTCGCCGCAACATCGAAGCGCCCTGGTTTGCCTACTGGCTGAAGAACAAGGGCAGCCTGCCGCTCAAGGAGGCGCTCCTTTTTCAAAGCGGCAGCGATGCCTGGGTGAAGTTTGATTCCTGGCCGCCGCACGAGGCGAAAACGCGAAACCTCTATTTCCGTGAAGACGGCAAGCTGTCCTTCGATGCTCCTCAGTCGAACGAGCCCCAAAACTTCGATAGTTACGTGAGCGATCCGGCGCATCCCGTACCGTATCGCCACCGCCCTATTGACATGACCTATCCGGAAGACCATCCGGGCGGATGGTACACGTGGCTCGTCGAAGACCAGCGTTTCGTCGACAATCGCCCCGACGTTTTAACGTGGCAGACCGATGAACTCAAAGACGACGTCACGTTCGCCGGCCAGGTGACTGCAAAGCTCTTTGCTTCCACTACCGGGAGCGATTCCGACTGGATCGTGAAGCTGATTGATGTCTACCCGGAAAAATATCCCCAGGGCTGGAAACTCTCCGGATACGAACTGATGATCGCCGACGAAGTGTTCCGCGGCCGCTTTCGCAACTCTTTCGAAAAACCCGAACCCATCACGCCGAATGCAATCACGCTTTTCACCATTGATTTGCACACCGCGAACCACGTTTTCAAGAAGGGACACCGCATTATGGTGCAAGTCCAAAGCACTTGGTTCCCGATCATCGACCGCAACCCGCAGAAATTTGTTCCCAATATTTTCGAAGCCAAGGAGTCCGACTTTCAGAAAGCCACGCAGCGAATCTACCGCTCGAAGCAATATCCTTCGAGCATCGCGCTCTCGCTCCTGGCGCCAAACTGAGCGCTCTTCGCGTCTGTGATATCCTCGCCTTCGTTTATCAACGAGCATTCATCATTGTCCCAAAGGGGTCCCAAGGGGGAGTCTTCATGCGTTCCATCCGGTTCGCGGTCTGCTTCACGCTGTTTCTTGCCACGGCTATTCTTCTGTTTGTGCCGGTGTTCGGCGGAGCGCAACAGCAGCCACCCCCTGATTTTTCCAAGCTCTTTGACAAAACCGAAGTGATGATTCCCGTGCGCGACGGCGCAAAGCTGCACACCGAAATCTACGCGCCAAAAAACGCCAGCGAGCCCTTGCCAATTCTCTTTGAGCGCACCCCGTACGGCATTTCCAGCCCCGACAAGGGCATGAGCAACATGCTCTATCGCTATACCGACCTGGTTCCCGACGGCTACATTTTTGTTTTTCAAGACATTCGCGGGCGTTACGGCTCGGAAGGTAAATTCGTCATGCTTCGCCCGCTTCATGACCCGGGCGATTCCGCGGGCGTCGACGAAAGCACCGACACCTACGACGCTATCGACTGGCTCGTGAAAAATCTCCCGCACAATAACGACCGCGTGGGGCTCGACGGCATCTCGTATGACGGCTTTCTCGTCACCATGGGCATGATCCAACCGCATCCCGCGCTCAAGGCCGCCTCTGAGCAAGCCTGCATGGGCGACACATGGCTCGGCGACGATTTTTTCCATAACGGCGCATTCCGCTTGAGTTACGCATTCGAATACACTGCGCTGCTCGAATCCTCGAAAGAAAACTACAGCTTTCCTTTTGACCGCTTCGATGTTTATGATTTTTATCTCCGCCTCGGCCCGCTCTCCAACGCCAACGCGAAGTATTTCCATGGCGGAATCTCGACTTGGAATGATTTCATCGCGCACCCCAACTACGATGATTTCTGGAAGCGCCACGCCGTGGCTTACGGCCTAAAAGAACCCACGGTGCCCAATCTCAACGTCGCCGGCTGGTGGGATCAGGAAGATTTCTACGGCCCCATGGCCACCTATTTGCGGCTTGAGAAATCCGACTCAAAGCATCTGAACTATCTTGCTGCAGGCCCCTGGAATCACGGCGGCTGGGGCCATGGCTCCGGGAAGTCCCTGGGAGAAATCCCCTTTGGCAGCGACACCTCTGTCTATTTCCGGCAGAAGATCGAAGCGCCTTGGTTTGCCTATTGGCTGAAAGACAAGGGCGCGTTGCCGCTCAAGGAAGCCATGCTTTTCCAAACCGGCAGCGACACTTGGACTACCTTCGATTCCTGGCCGCCACGGGAAGCGCAAACACGCAATCTTTACTTTCACGAGGACGGCGTTCTTTCCTTTGATGTGCCGAAATCGGAATCCGCCGAGTCTTTTGACAGTTATGTTAGCGACCCCGCGCATCCCGTCCCGTATCGCCACCGCCCGATTGACATGACCTATCCCAGCGACCATCCCGGCAGTTGGTACACCTGGCTGGTTCAGGACCAGCGCTTTGTCGATCAGCGCCCCGACGTACTCAGCTGGCAAACCGGGGAGCTAAAAGAGGACGTGACTCTCGCCGGGCAAGTCACCGCCAAACTTTTTGCCTCGACAACAGGCTCGGACAGCGACTGGATCGTTAAACTGATCGATGTCTACCCGGAAAAATATCCGCAGGACTGGAAACTTTCCGGCTACGAACTAATGATCGCCGACGAAATTTTCCGCGGCCGTTTCCGCAATTCATTTGAAAAGCCGGAGCCACTCAAACCCGGCGAGGTCACGCCCTTCACCATCGATCTTCACACCGCGGACCACCTGTTCAAGAAGGGCCATCGCATCATGGTGCAGGTGCAGAGCACCTGGTTCCCGGTCTACGACCGCAACCCGCAGAAATTTGTCCCCAATATTTTTGATGCAAAGGAAGGCGACTATCAAAAAGCCACGCAGCATGTTTATCGTTCGAAACGCTATCCTTCAAGCATTGAGATCATGGTTCTGCCTCCCGGTGCGTCGGTCGCGGGAATGAACTAGCCGGAATTCGGCGTCGGATTATTTCTTGAGAGTATCCGCGGGATCCTTCTTTGCCGGCAACTCGCTCAGGTGTACTACGCACGCAGCCGCCGCGTAGCGGACAGCCGCTTTGTCATCGTCCAGTGCGCCGGTGATTCTCGGCAAGAGCAACTTGTCTTCCCGCTGCGCAATCGCCTCGAGCGCCGCCGCGCGTACCACCCAGCTCTTGTCCGTTGCCGCCTTGACGAGTGCTTCCGCGGATTCGGGATTAGGATCATGCGAAAGCTTTTTCGCTGCCGCTGCGCACGACGGCGAGGAATCATCTTTGGTCATTTTTCTGAAGGCTTCGTACCCCATCCCCGCAAAAGGAATAAAACCGATTCCTTCTTCAAACCCGAGCTGCGCCATCTTTTTTTTGTCGCGCAGCATCTTCAATTGTTCCCGGATCAGTCCTTGGTGATACCGCTTCTCTCCCGTCAGCACCGCGTAATACACTTCGTACGCCGAGTCGTCTTTCAGCGTCAGCAGGGAATTTGCCGCGGCGAGCGCCACGCTTGGCTCCGAATCATCCAGCGCTTCTTTTAGCTGCTCCTTGGCGTTAACCGCGCTCATTGATCCCAGCGCCGCAGCGGCCGCCACCCGCACCTGCGGTTTCTCATCCTTCAGGGCCGCCAGCGCCGCCTTTTCCGCTTCCGCGTTCCCCGCCAGCAATCCCAGCGCACGCACTGCTTGGGCCCTCTTGTCGGCGCTGCCTTCTCCCAGCCCTTGGCGCAGAATGCTCCAGGCTTTTTCCTTTGCTGATTGCGGCATTGCGGCCTGTTTCGGCGCCGGCTGCGCGGGCTGCGGCGGAGCAGCAGCCTGCGAGAAGGCTGGTGGTGAAATACCAGCTACGACCGCCGGGCCGAGAACGATGAACATCAGCAGTTTGCCCTTTCGAGACACTCTTTTCTTTGCACTCATGAAAGTCGTCCTCGTCGCATGAAACTTGACGACTATACCCAAGCGAGGACAACGACGCGAGTGATTCGATGTCGTACCCGGAGCGACAGAAAGCGGGGCCGGTTGCGAGGGTTTCCATATCAATTCGTTCTTTCCAAAACCTAAAGGGACAGGTGACTCAGGAAAAGTGGCATACGGTGGGAACAAATTGCAGGAATGAGGAGAAAATCGCTTATTTTAACATTTCTTTACGCTCGGAACCCGGTCCTTCCTACAGTTTTTTGAGTTTCTTCCAATCTTTGGAAGGAAGCACTCTCGCGGGATGAAACATTTCCCAGATAATTTCGTATCCCCTAGAAAACACTTGTTCATTTGCACCGTCTAACTACAAAGGGGATGGGGTGTATGACACCGGACGTTATCTCAGTGGCGGAACCGGGGACGGACGACAGATCTAACCTTGAGCCTCCACAAGGCTCACGTTATATCCGTTTCGGCCCGTTTCAGGTCGACCAGCAGCGCGAGGAAGTAACCAGGAATGGTTCGCGGCTAAAGTTTCAGGGCAAGGTCTACCAGGTCCTCATTGCGCTTCTCGAAAAACCGGGGGAAGTGGTCACCCGGGACGAGTTGCGCCAGCGGCTTTGGTCCGCCGACACGCACGTCAATTTCGACGCCAACGTCAACACCACTGTCAACAAGCTCCGCCAGATATTGGGTGACTCCTCGGACAAACCGCTCTATGTCGAGACGATTCCCCGCAAGGGTTATTCCTTCGTCGCGCAGCCGGAGTTTTCCGATCAGGCGAAGTTGCCCGCAGCTTTGCCTTCTGCCCCGGAATCCAAGACCACGGCGACTCCTCAGCAAACCGCCGAAGGACCAACGGCGCTGGCCTCAAGCATCTGGGTCCCCATTGGCGTGATCGGCCTCATCCTCGCGGGAATGCTTCTCGGGGCCGGCATCACCACGCTGTGGATCCAACACTTTGCGCCGGCCACCCCTTGGCCTTAGCTCGGCTGCATCGCCTCGCTAACCTTAACCTTTCTTGGCGAACCACCACTCATTTCTTTGGCGCTGCCGTTTCTCCTGACTGAAATTCCGTCCACGGCCCCGCCTTCATATCCCGCAAATATGGCTCCTGCCAGGCAAACTCTGGATGCGCCGCAAGAAACGGCTTGGCCAGAAAATCCCCGCCGCAAGGATGCCCGGCCCGGGCGACCATCCGCATCTCCTTTGTCATTGCGGAGTCTGTTGCTTTGCCCTGCACCGCGCCGCCCGGATAGTATGGCTGCCAACCCCACAATTCAATGCCTCGCGCCGATGCATCCGTATGCCCGCATAGAGTGCGTTCATTCGGATCTTCCTTTTTCTCAGAGCTATCGACATGGTCGCTCAGCATCTTCTCCGCGGACTCCACGTCGATCTGGCCCTTATTCGCCTTCAGCATTTCATCCCATCGCACGCGCCGCGCGTTTGGTGAAGTCTCCAGATTATTTGGGTCAAATTGCGGCGCATCGGCCTTGAGCACCTTCGGATCGCGCGCCCAATTCGAGCCTGCGAACACGCCGTCCTTTGTGCGCCACAGTTTGTAGGCCTTCAATCCCAGCTCCAATTGGGCGATCTCGCCGGTCTTGCGGTCCCCGAGCAGCCAGTCATTTGCGTAGCCTCCATTGTTCCCGTCCAGCATGATCTTCGTGTACTCGTCGATCGACCCGGCGTACTGCAGCGCCTTCCTTGCGCGCACGAATTCCGCCTTGCCCTTCGGGTCCCATCCCTCGAACTGCGTAATCGTCGTCTCCGTCACCATCAATCCGTCGCTGTTGATCCCGAAGTCGTCGTCGCTTGCGACCACTCCCGGAAATCCGTCCATTAAAATCCGGTAGCCGTTCTTCGGCGCAATGTCGAACACAATCCGCCAGCGCTCGCCGTTTACGTAGCTCGTCCAGTTGTTGTGCGCCATCACGATCTGCTTGTCTTTTGTCCAGCTCCCCGTCGCCACAAAAGCGCTGCAATTCCCGGGGCTCTTCAGGTCCGGCGCATTGGCCGCTTTTTGCTGCTTGTTGTACCAGGGCACGTAATAGTCCGGCAGCTCTTCGAACGCGTTGAACGCCACGATATCGTCCACGTCCAGCTTCGAACCCGTCCGCGCATGCAGGCCTTCCACAATTCCTTTCAACTCCTCCTGATACTCCGTGTCGATCTTCGGCCAGAGCATTTCCCGCGCCGCCCTGCGGAAAAACGCCCAATCACGGTGTGTCGGATGCGTCATTTCCGCGCTCACCGCTGCGAATGCGTCCTCAATCTCCGGCGCCAGCAGGTAACCGTGCTGGAATCCGACCGTCGCCGGATCACCTTCCAGGTGCACGTAAATCCATCCGCTATCCTCGAATCGCCGTGCGTTCGCCAGGCGCGGATCCTTCTCCGCCGTCTGCTTCCGCGCTGCCGCGATCGTCTTCTCCATCGCTTCGTTTGCTGCGGTCTCGCCCGTTCTTCCGCCAAGCCACCACAACGCCGCCCCTCCCAGAATAATTAGCAGAATCGCCACCGCCCGCCTCATAGAGTCCGTCCCCACTTCGCCTTCCATCTCGCCTCCTACTTTCCTGCCACGCTCATGCGCTTCACCCCTGATGAATTCCAGCGCGCCGAGTCTATCTTCTTCATTCCTCTCCTTCAATCCCGCACCCTCTTCTCGTGTACACTTTTTCTTCCATGCTCACCGCCATCACCCGCGCCGTCAGTCCCGCCATCGCGAATTGCCAGCTGAGCTTCATCCCACGCCAGCCAATCAACCTTGCCAAAGCGCGTGAGCAGCACCGCGCTTACGAACAGCTTCTGGAAAAGCTCGGCGCCCGCGTTGTTTCTCTCCCAGCGGATCCCGATCTTCCCGATTCCGTGTTTGTCGAAGACCCCGCCGTTGTCCTCGACGAGCTGGCCGTCATCTTTCCTCTAGGCGCGGCCGTGCATCTCTATATGACCTTTTTCAACTTCTGCCGCGTGCATCAATCACTCCGCGTCACGCCTGCGATGCAGGCCTGGTTAACTGACCACGTATGGACAATTGAGGAATAGATAACGAAAGACGATGTATAATCCGCGCTGTTCAGACTATCTAGCGCGGTTTAGAGGATTCCAGCCCATGACAAACGAAACCTCTGAAAAGGCAGGAAGAAAATGGTTCGATATTCTCTTCAAGAATAAAGCTGGAATGTGGACTGCTATTTTTACTGGCATTCTCTCGATCTTCACTTTTTTCTTGTGGAATGTAGCCCAAAGCACTGATGAAACCTCCCGGTCCAGCCAACGAGCATTCCTCAACTTTAGTCAATTGGGATTGGGGGTCAATCTCACAGGGCCAGACTTCAAGGCGTGGGTTGGGCAAGAATTCTCGTTGAACTGGGTCAATAGCGGGAATACCCCTGCCAGCAGTATTGTCATTCAAGCCAATGTTCAAGCGTGGCGTTCGGGTTTGCCTGTGGACTACAACTTTCCCGAAAACAGATACAACACACTGGCGGCGATTGGGCCAAAAGGCATCTACGGAACGCTTACACGCGTTTCCAAAGAGGACCTTATGGACACATGGCAGGCAAAATCCCATCTCTTTTTCTGGGGTTCGGTCGTGTATAAAGATATTTTCCCCAAAGACCCTGACAGGCTCTCGGAATTCTGCGTAGAGATGACGCATGTAACTTTCGCTTCCCCCACAGTTAATCAAACCCCTCCACAAGGTGGTGCCGTTCCACCAACCACTGGCCAAACTCTCCCACCGATTGGCGAAGGCGTAGTGGCATTTCAATGGCAGGCTTGTGCCGAACACAACTGTTACGATCAAGAATGCAAAGACTATTCTGAACGCGTAAGAAGCGCACGCGCGAAGTGACACACCCCTAGCAATGCTCATTTAGAGCACCACCGCCGCCGTTTTCGCTATTTGCACCGGCGCCGGATTGTGCTATCCTTTTCCCCGTGATGTTGTCCATCGCCACGAAGCGAATTAGCACCACGACGTCGACTACCTCGACTAAGCGCATGTCGACTATTTCCGCTTCGGGCGCGTGGAGAAACAGCTAGCAAGCTAGAGAAAGTTTCCAACCCACCGCCGGAAGCGAACCGGGCGGTGGGTTTCTTCTTTTGACCCTCCCCCCAGAGTCGCTCCAGCGGAATAGAAACCAGGAGCACACGTCATGAGCTTCGATAATGTGCAGGCAGACGACGTTCACTTACCGGCCAGGGGGGACGCTTGCCCCGAAAGTCATCGCCCGGCCGTGGCCTTCAAGTTCGGTGGCAGTTCTCTTCTCGGAGCCGATCGCATGCTCCACGCTGCGCAGCTCGTGCGCGCCGCCGTTCAGAAGTCCAGCGTGACCGTCGTCGTCTCCGCGATGAAAGGCGTCACCGATCTCCTGCTTTCCGTTGCTCACTCGCTTGCCGATGGCAATCTCTCCCGCGCCCGCCGGGACGCCGAAGCCGCTGTCGATCGGCACCTCGACGTGCTCCAGGATCTCCAAATCGATGAAGAACGCCACGAGCGTGTCAGTCACGAACTGCAACTTCTCGGCCGTGATCTCCTTCATGAAGTGCCGGCGCAGGGCAGTGTCGCCGCCAGCGCCGAACTTTCCGATCGCCTTGCGTCTTTCGGCGAGCGCTTCAGCGCGCGCCTCTTTGCCGCCGCCCTGGAAAAGTCGGGTGTTGCCGCGGTTCCCGTGTCGTCTTCAGATTTTGTTCTGACCTGCGACACTTTCCGCCAGGCCAGGCCTCATCTGGAACAGACCAGGGAGCGCGGCCGCGATATCCTCCTGCCGCTGCTTGCGGACCGGGTTGTTCCCGTGGTCACCGGCTTCATCGGCGCAACTCCCGATGGCCGCATCACCACCCTGGGGCGCAACAGCTCCGATTTTTCCGGCGCCATCCTTGCCTACGTTATCGACGCTGAGGAGCTCGTCATTTGGACGGACGTTGACGGCATCTATTCCGCGAATCCGAATGACTCAGACGAGGCCTTGCTCTTACACGACCTGAGCTATGATGAGGCCCGCGCCCTGGCCGCCAGCGGCGCCAGGGTCTTGCATCCGCAAGTCTTGCCGCTCGCCGCGGAGACCAAGATGACCGTCTGGGTTCGCAACACTTTCAAACCGGCCGTTCGCGGCACGCGAATTGGCTTGCCACAGAATTCCAGTCTTCCTTCGCCTCAGGGAGGTGCAGCGTGAGCGCGCAATCTTCGGATGGCGCTGACGAGCGCGCGGCGGTGAAGAATGACCGCAAGAAGTGGCGGGCCGGTGTTCTCGGCGCAACCGGCCTCGTCGGCCAGCGCCTCGTAAAACTACTTGCCGGTCATCCCTGGTTCGAGCTAACGGAAGTGGCCGCCTCCGAACGCTCCTCGGGCCGGACTTACGCGGAAGCCGTTCGGTGGCACCTCGAATTGCCAATCCCTGAGGTCGCGCGCCCTCTTGTTGTCAAAGGTCTCGACCTAGCTCTCGATTGCGACTTCGTTTTCTCCGCGCTCGATTCCTCCGTCGCGGGCAGCGCCGAAGAAGCCTTCGCCCGAGCCGGCTATCCCGTCGTCAGCAATTCCAAAAATCACCGCATGGACCCCGGCGTTCCACTGCTTATCCCCGAAGTCAACGCCGCCCATTTGGACGCCATTCCGCTGCAGCAGAAAAATCGCGGTTATGATGGCGGCTTCATCGTGACGAATCCCAATTGCTCGACCGCCGGCCTCGTCCTTGTCCTGAAGCCGCTCGCCGACGCCTTCGGCCTCGAAGAAGTATTCGTCGTCACGCTGCAGGCGGTTTCCGGCGCAGGCTATCCCGGCGTCGCTTCGATGGATATCCAGGGCAACGTCATTCCCTTTATCAGCGGCGAAGAAGAAAAGATGGAATCGGAGCCGCAGAAGATGCTCGGAAAATGGAATGGAGAGCGTTTCGTCGGCGCCGGCCTCGGCCTCAGCGCCCATTGCAACCGCGTGCCCGTTCTGGACGGCCACCTCGAATGCGTTTCTCTCAGCCTCAAGAAAATCGCGTCGCTCAACGAAGTTCGTGAAGCCCTACGTAGCTTCGAAGTCAGCCCCGAGCTTGCCGCACTGCCTTCTGCCTTGCGGCGCCCCGTCGTTGTTCTTGAGGAAGACGACCGCCCGCAACCTCGCCGTGACGTTCATGCCGGCAACGGCATGGCCGCCGTCGTCGGACGCATCCGCGAATGCCCGCTCCTGGACGTGAAGCTTACGCTCCTCTCGCACAACCTCGTCCGTGGCGCCGCTGGCGCGGCTCTCCTCAACGCCGAGCTTCTCGCCGCCCGCGGTTTTCTCAAAGCGCGCACCGGCGCCGAGGGAGGCACAGGAGAAGACCGGCTTGCGGAGCGCGTCTCGCGATGATCTATTCGGCGATGGTGATCTGGATTTCTTTTCCTGCGGCGTAATTTTGGAATAGTTCTTTCAGGCGCTGCATCCAGCGCTCCAGCCCATCCGATCCGCCGAAGGAAACGATGATCGCCAGCACTTGCGTCGTGGCGCTGGTCACCATGGTTCGCTCGGAATCGCTCGTCGGGCTGCCGTGCGGTCCCAGGGCGTCTGCGAACAGCGGCAATCCTTCCAGGTTCAGATCGTACTTGCCGATTCCCTTGTACGTTTCTCCCGCGCGCCCGGCGCGAAACACGATGTCGCCACTCACATGCGCCAGGTCGTACAACCCGATCGGCAGCCGGCTCTCTACCGAAACCAGATTGATCACGTCCACCACGGCGTTGATCTGCGGCAAGCCCTTCCCCGCAATCACGCGCCGCAGCAGCGCCTCCGCCGACCCGCGATAGCGCGCCGGATCTTTTCCCAGCGCTTTGTAGCCTGCGCGTGTGGCTACGATTTGCGGCGATTCGAGCACCGCGCGCGAATACGGCAGCCGCAAAATTTCCTCCTCCCGCGCCTTCATCTCTCCGAGGGGCGCCGTCGGCGACTCGCCCGCCCGCACCTGCGCCGTCACGCAGCCCAGCGCCGTCCGCGGACACTTCTTTTTCAGGTCTGCGTCGATCGTCACTCGCATCGCGGCTTCACCCTGGTTTGCTGCTTTCCTGCAGGCGCTGCGGAAGAGGTCCTGCTGTTCGCCGGTTCGGCTATCAGGCCGTCCGTTTGCGTACCACCAATCGCGATATTTCCCGCCCCGCATTCCAGGCCGGCGGGTCACTTGCAGGGAAAGACTCCATCGATGCCTCTTCAACGATGTCCAGCACTTCTTCTTGAGGCCACTCGTCGGGATCTCTGCGTACGCGTGCTGTTTCTTGGGATTCCTTTGCCATGACAATCCCCATTCTAGCGCGCAGGAATCAGAAGGGATATGGCGTAAACCGGACCGGCAACTGCCGCGACCGGCCATACTGGCTCGTTAGTTTTGTGAGGGTCCGATCGTATTTTGACTGTAACCTATTCCAAAATGCGTTTTACTCGGTTTGTTCTGGCAACGCTTGCGGCAGCATCTGCCGCTCCGCATGGCGCGGGCACTCATGTTAAACTAACAACTCATCAGGCCCGTAGCTCAGTTGGTTAGAGCGCGTCCTTGACACGGACGAGGTCTGCGGTTCGAGCCCGCACGGGCCTACCATTTTTCTCTTGCTTCCGTTGACTCCCCAGACCGCCCGCGCTTTCTTGCCGCGAAATTGAGCTTCCCACCGAAATTTCCTCTTGCGAGGCTTGAGGACGGTGGTAGGCTTCAAATTCAGGAACCGTGGAGGGTAGAAGTGAGCCTAGCCGCTCCCCCGGAAAATGTGCGGACTCTTTCCGGCGTGGATTTACGCCGCAGCACGCGCATCGAACGCCCGATTTCCCTGATTATTTTGGGCCAAACACCGTTAGGACTTTCCTTTCAAGAAAGGACTTCCGCCGTCAGTTTCAATCTCCATGGCTGCCGCTATCCCTCCCGGCATGATTATTCCGTCGGGACTTGGATCGGCCTGAAGGTGATGGAACCCGACGGACAAACCACCTCCCCGGTGGTGCGCGCCCGGGTTCGCTCGATCTATCCTTCTGCGAATCCTCGAGAACTCTTCCAGATCGGCGTCGAGCTGGAAAGCCCGGCAAATATTTGGGGCGTTCCCGAGCCGCCGGATGATTGGGATCGGATACCCGGAACGAACATTTCCACTACGCGACTCGCCACGGCAGTAGCGCCGGCGCGAGAATCCTCGACAGCCACTGCCGCGTTCCCGGCTCCACAGGCCGATGGCGCAGCCGTTCCGGAGAATCCCGAAATTGCACCGTCAGTTGCCGCACCTCCGGCCGCTACTGCCGCGGAACCCGCGAAGCAACCCGCTCCTGCCAAACCGGAGCGCATTGTCATCACCGTGGACCAGCTGGTTGCCGCGATGCAAGGGAAACTCCACCAGGCCGCTGAGAAAATTGTCCAAGACGCCGTGGCTGTGCACCTGGATCAGGCGGTAAGAAACGCGCTGGGTCAAATTGACGAGGCTTGCCGCGCCAGCGCAAAACAAATTGAGGAGCTGACCGCGGAGCGGCTCGAAACACTTTCGCGCACCGCCAACGAGCAAGTCCTTGGCCAGTTGGACGCGCGCCTCGCGGAAACTGGCGCTCGCTGGAATGAACAACAAGATGCCTATCGCGCCCGGGCAGAAGAGATTGCCCAGAATCTGGAAAAGAGGGCCGTCGATGCGCGCCCCAGCATGGCCGATTCACGGAAGCTCGTTGAAGGAATTGTCCGCGAACTCGAGCCGAACATGCGTGCTCGGCTGGAAGACTCTCTCGGCCGCGCGATCGAGGAACTGGAGAGCGCCGCCGCCCGCGTGTCTGACCGCCACCTCGTTCGCCTGATGGAAGCGACGCAAATGACGGCACGAGAGGCCACCGCAAAGCTGGAGGCGCGCGTCGCGGAGTCGCGTTCGCTCGTGCAGAGTGCGGCAAGCTCCGCCCTGGGCGAATTCCAGCGCCAGGCCGAAGTGCAGGTAGATCTGGCGGTCTCCGAGACTACCGAACGCGTGAAGTCCTCGCTGGCTTCTCTCGATGCGGAAAACCGCGCGGCCTGCGATGCGCGCCGCAGGGCCATAGAAAGCGAAGTCACCCGCGCCACCGAGCAGTCCACCGAGCAGTTTCGCTCAGGGATTAAGGCCTTTCTCTATTCCTGCCTCGTGGCCGCCGTCGGCGCAGTCGATGAACACGCGCAAACCACGCTCAACAGCCTGGTCAAAAATTCACCCCAGGCTTCTGCCGAAATCGCCAACTCGCCGGGAGGACCTGAAAAGGACGATCACGCTCCTCAGAGCTGTGGCGATCCTCCTGCGCATTAGGAATTACCAGATTCTTGGAATCTGCCCGCGACCCTACAGGAAAGGGTTCTCGATTCGCAAATCCCCGAATTGCTGTCCGTGTTGGAAATCTTCACTGTACAGCACGCCGCATTGACCTTCCACGGCCGACGCCAGAATCAAAGAGTCATACCATCCTACGCTGTATCTACTCCTGACGCGCAGGGCTTCCGTAAAGAGCGCTGGCGAAGAGTGAACCGCCATGAGTGGGCGGAAGATCGTCGCCAGATACTGTTCTGCGTCTGTAACGCTCATAGGTTGCGAAAAGCGGCGCAAGGCAACACTGAAAAACTCCTGTGCCACCTGGTAGCTCACTATCCCTCCGCGGGTGTCAATTGCCTGTCGAATCAAGCGCGTCGCGCGCCGGCATTTTTCTGGCGCGCTCTCATCGAAGGAGTAAACGAAGATATTCGTATCCAGGAAGAACCTACCGTTCATTCATTTCATCTCGTGTGAAGCGTCCGCCCGCTTTGACATGTTTCAGCCGCTTCATAAGGGCGTCAAATTCCTGGCCGCTCCCCGACCGCGCCGTAAACTGTTTAAGCCATTCCCTAAATGCCGCATTTAGAGTCTTGTGTTGCGAGCGAGCGACGAGCCGCGCCTGTTCGATAAGGTTCTCATCTGCGCTCAACGTAATGTTCTTCATACGAATACAGTGTACACGATTTCAGTGCACATGTAAATGCCACGGTAAGACCCATGGGTCGCCCTCTTCCTTTCCTAACTGTTCACACAGAATTCAGTTGGTAGCCGCCTGCAATCCAAACTCGCGATGCGTTGCGGTCAATGCCGTCTTTACAGCTTTTTCTTCCACCACGAACGAGATGTTGCATTCCGAAGACCCCTGCGCAATGGCAATGATGTTCACGTTTTCCCGCCCCAGCGAGTTGAACGTTCGCCCGGCAATCCCCGGGGTCCCGCGCATGTTTTCGCCCACCACCGCCACGATCGCGATATTCGGATCGACCGTTATGTGCTCCACCTTCTGGTTCGCCAAGTCTTTCGCAAATTCCTTACGCAGCGCCTCCACCGTCCTCGGAGCGTCCCCCGCGGAAACAATGAAGCAGATGTCGTTCTGCGAGGACGACTGCGAGATCAGCAGCACATTTGTCCGCGCCTCCGCCGTCGTCGAAAACGTCCGCCCCACCACGTCCGGCACGCCCACGATCCCCGGCCCTCCCACACTGATCAGCGCGACGTCCCGGATGGCCGTCAGGGCTTTCACGCCGCCGCCGATGCTCTGTCCTTCCGGCGTGATTTTCGTCCCGGGCCGCTCCGGCGCGAAGCTGTTCCGGATCCAAACGGGAATGGCCGCCTGCATCACCGGATTCAGCGTCTTTGGGTGTAACACCCTTGCGCCGAAATACGCCAGCTCCGCCGCTTCGCGATACGAGATCAACGGGATCGTCCGCGCCTCGGCCACCAGTCGCGGGTCTGCCGTCAGCACACCATCAACATCCGTCCAGATGATGACTTCATCCGCGTTCATCGTCGCGCCCAGGATCGTCGCGGAATAATCCGAGCCGCCCCGTCCCAGCGTGGTCAGCTTGCCTTCCACCGTCGCTCCGATAAAACCAGTCACGACGGGAACAATTCCTTTTTCGAGCAGCGGCCTCAACCGTGTCTCCGAGCGTTCTCGCGTCAATTCCATCTGCGGCTCTGCTCCTCCGTGGAATCCGTCAGTCACGATCAGTTCCGTAGCCTCTACTGCTTCACTCCGCACACCCAACTCTCTCAGCGCTCCCGCAATCATCGGCGCAGACAGCCTTTCTCCCAAGCTTGAGATAGCGTCAAGCGCGCGCGGCGTGAGCTCCCTCAGCAGCGCCGTCCCCTCGTAAAGCCGGCGTCCCTCTGCGAAGACCTCATCCATTTTTTGCAGCACCGGTTCGCGCGCCGTGTTTTGTTGCACCAAGGCCGTCAGGGCGCACTCGTGTTGTTGCTTGAGTGCGCCCAGAAGGGCCGCCCCTTCTCCGCTGTCTCCTGCTCCGGCCTTCTTCGCCGCTTCGATCAATCGGTTCGTCACCCCGCTCATCGCTGAAACCACCACGATGCAAGCATTTACCCGCGCCGCCCCAGCGATGATCTGCGCCGTCCGCCCTATGCAAGCCGCGTCACCCACCGAAGTCCCGCCGAACTTCATCACTTGCAACTCTGGCTTCATCTCTTCTCGCCCGTCACCTGACTGGATGCACCTGCTCGCCGCCGCTTCCCTGGAGTTTACCCTGTGAAGCATCCCGCGGCGCGCACTTCCAGACCGTCAGTGGCGATTGGTAAAGAAATGTGGTAAGATTGTCTTACCATGGAAACCCGGCTTTCCACCAAAGGACAAGTCATTCTTCCCAGTCCCATCCGGGACAAGCTCGGTCTCCGCCCGGGCGACCCCCTCGACGCCAAGATCGAGGGTGAGCGGATTGTTTTGACGCCCCGCAGGGCTCGGTCAAAAAAGGCGAGTATTGTGGTTGATTCCGTGACTGGGCTTCCCGTTCTCAGTGTGGGTTCCGATGCCCCGCTATTGACCAGCAAACAGGTGGAAGGGATTCTGGCCAGCTTCCCATGAAGTATCTCCTGGACGTGAATGCCCTCGTTGCACTGGGTTTTCTGCAGCACGAGTTTCACCAGCGGGTCGCCAATTGGCTCCGAACGCTGGCGCCGAGGGAAGGGCTGGAACTGTTGACGTGCTCCATCACCGAACTCGGGTTCGTGCGGGTTCTTGCTCAGGCCTCGCAATATGGATTCACCGTCTCCCATGCACGCTCCCTGCTGCTGCGCCTGAAAGCAGGAGACGTTGTGAAGTTCACGTTCATTTCCGACGATCACGATATCGCGCGGCTCCCGGCATGGGTCAAGACTCCAAAGCAGACGACCGATGGCCATCTCGCTGAACTCGCCAAGGCCAACGGCGCTCTTCTCGCGACGTTGGACGGAAGAATCCCGCGCGCCTTCCTGATCCCTCCACGCAAGTGAGAATCTTCAGAAACACATTCTCTGCCGCGTGCCCTATTCCCTCCCGCCTCCTGGTTGAGCCGCTGGCAACCCCGGTGCTATCCTGCATTGTATGGCGGACCCCGTTATTTCCCCGCCCGAAGTGTCCTCCTCCGGGCCGCTCGAACACTCCCGGCGCCAGCTCGAAGCCCTGCTCGAAGTCGCCGAAGCCATCGCACAGCATCGCGATCTCACTGCGCTCTTCCACGATCTCGCCGAGCGTCTCCATTGCGTCGTCGACTTCGATTTTCTTACTCTCGTGCTTCACGATTCCGTCCGGAACGTCATGCGCCTCCATATACTCGAGACGCGCATCCCCGGCGAGAAACCAACGGGCGGCGAAATGCCGATCGACAGCCACCCCTCGGGCTGGGTCTGGCAGACCCAGCAAGCCTTCGTTGTCGGCGACATCGACAGAGAAACGCGCTTCCCCGAATTCATGCAGCGCCTCCGGGAACACAATGTCCGCTCTCTCGCGCTCATCCCCCTCACCACCGCGCAGCGCCGGCTCGGCGCCATGGGTTTTGGCCGGGTTGTTCCCCAGCGCATCACCGATGCCGAGCTCCAGTTCATGCAGCGCGTCGCCAGCCAGGTGGCCGTCGCCGTCGACAACGCCCTCAATCTCGAGACCTCCCAGGCCTATCAAAAACAGCTGGCGCGCGAGCGCGACCGCTTTCAGGTCCTCCTCGAGGTCAACAACGTCCTCGTCACTAGCCGGGAGCTCCCCGAGCTTTTCCGCGGCATCGTCTCCACTCTCCAACGCGTCATTCATCATGATTACACCAGCCTCGCCCTTCTCGAACCTGTCACCGGCTTGCTCAGGATCTACGCCCTCGATTTCCCCGGTCATCAGGACATTTTCAAACCCGAGCTCACCATCCCACGCGAAGACTCTCCTGCCGGGCATGCCATCGCCAATGGCCAGCCACTCATCGCCAGCGGTGCCGAACTCGACCGTTATCCCAGTCAAATCGTCCGCACCCTCCGCGCCGAAGGCCTCCAGACCATCTGCTGTATTCCGCTCATCAACCACGGCCGCACGTTCGGCACCCTCAATCTCGCATCCCGCCGCGAAGACGCCTTCCCCGCGCAGGATGTCGAACTCTTGCAGCAAGTCGCCGCGCAGGTCGCCATCGCCGTTGAAAATGCTCTGGCCTTCAAGGAAATCGACGCGCTCAAGGACACGCTTGCCGAAGAAAAGCTCTATCTTGAAGAGGAAATCCGCAGCGAATTCAACTTTGAGGAAATTATCGGTGACAGCGCCGCGCTCAAACGCGCTCTTGCCCAGGTTGAACTAGTCGCTCCCGCGGGCACTGCAGTCCTCATTACCGGCGAAACTGGCACCGGCAAGGAGCTCATCGCTCGCGCCATCCACAACCTCAGTCCGCGCCGCGAGCGCACCTTCGTCAAGGTCAATTGCGCCGCCATTCCCAGCGGCCTTCTCGAATCCGAACTTTTCGGCCACGAACGCGGCGCTTTCACCGGCGCCATCAACCAGAAAATCGGCCGCTTCGAGCTCGCCGACCGCGGCACCCTCTTTCTCGACGAAGTCGGCGACCTCCCGCTCGAGCTCCAGCCCAAGCTTCTTCGCGTCCTCCAGGAGCAGGAATTCGAGCGTCTCGGCAGCAACCGCACCCAGCGCGTCGATGTCCGCGTCGTCGCCGCCACCAACGGCGATCTCGCCAAACTCGTTGCCGAACGCGCCTTTCGCAGTGACCTCTACTATCGCCTCAACGTTTTTCCCATCCAAATCCCCGCCCTCCGCGAGCGCCGCGAGGACGTGCCCCTCCTCGTCCGCTATTTCGTCCAAAAATTCAGCCGCCGCCTCAACAAAGCCGTAGAGTACATTCCCGCGGACGCCATGGATGCCCTCGCCAACTATTCCTGGCCAGGCAATGTCCGTGAGCTCGAAAACCTCCTCGAGCGAGCCGTTCTGCTTTCCCCTGGCAAAGAGCTCCGCGTCCCCGTCTCCGAACTGAAATCCGCGGTGCTCACGGCTGCCGGTGCCGATCCTTCTTCCTCCATTACATCCTTAACCTCCTCTACTTCCTCCATTTCTTCTATTTCCACTCTTGAAGAGGCCGAGCGCCAGCACATCCTTCGCGCCCTTCGCCAAACCGAGTGGCGCATCGCCGGGCCCAAAGGCGCCGCGGTCCTCCTCGGCATGAAGCGCACCACCCTTCAGGCGCGCATGCGCAAACTTGGCATCCGCCGCCCCGTTTAGCTTTTTCCAATCTTAGCCTCTGCTTCCCCGTCCCATTTTTCTCTTGGAATTCCCTGCGGAATGAAATAAGGTTTTCGTCTACCAGCCCGCCTGAGGTGCAGATGAAAGCCCTGACCGGAATCTGTCTGTTTCTGTCTTTGGCCGTTTTTTGTCTCGCCCTCCCGCTTTCCGAAGCCCCCAGCGGCTTCGACAACAAGAGCAACGGCTTTGTAGACGACGCCACGCACCAAGCGGACCAAGCCAAGTTCGACGGAATCGAGAATGTCGCCGACGGTCTCGGCCCTCTCTATAACGCGCAATCCTGCCGCGAGTGCCACCAGAATCCGACCTCCGGCGGCTCCAGCCAGGTCGCCGAATTGCGCGTCGGCCACAAGGATGCCAAGGGCCAGTTTCAGAATCCGGAAATCCCCATTAACCACGGCGCCGAGATCATCAAGGGCCGCACTTTGATTAACGACCGCGCCATCTGCCCCAGTGGCGCGTTTCCTAATAGCGAAATCCAGGAACACGTCCCGGATTCCGAAAAAATCCGCACTTTCCGCGTTTCGCTGAATGTTCTCGGTGACGGCTTCGTAGAGGCCCTCGGCGATCAAACGCTCCTCGACCTCGCCAAGGAGCAGTGCAAGAGCCACAAAGGCAAAATCTGCGGCCAGGCGCTCTATGTTCCCGTCGTCGAAGCTCCTGGTCATACCGCCGTCGGCCGCTTCGGCTGGAAAGACCAGCAGGCCAGCCTGCTTTCTTTCTCCGGTGATGCCTACCTCAACGAAATGGGCATCACCACGAAACTTTTCCCCGACGAAGTGACCAAGCTCTGCAACACCGCCTCCGAGCCTAACGACATGCCAGGTGCTGACGGTCTCGCCGATGTCGACCATTTCGCCCGCTTCATGCGCGCCACCGAAGCTCCCCCTCGCGACACCCAGCTTGCCGGAACTCCTCAAGCGAAGCAGGGCGCGGCGCTCTTTGACAAAGTCGGCTGCGCCATCTGCCACGTTTCCACGCTGACCACTGCCCCGGCCGGCACCTCCATCAACGGCGGCGCTTTCACGGTCCCGCCCGCACTCGGCGCTAAGACCTTTCACCCCTATGGCGACTTCCTCCTCCACGATGTCGGCACCGGCGACGGCTTCGTCCAGGCCATGATCGAGCACTACGGCAAGAACATGTACCAGATCACGTGGAAAAATCTCTCCCTCCTCGAATTCAATAACACTGCCAACAAGATCCGCACTGCTCCCCTCTGGGGCGTCCGCCTCCACTCCCGCCTGATGCACGATGGCGCCTCCGTGACCCTCCTTGATGCGATCCTCCGCCACCACGGCGAAGCCAGGGAAGTCACGGAACGATTTGAAAAGCTAAAGCCCGCGGAACGAGAGGCTCTCATTCAGTTTTTGAAGTCCCTCTAGTGCCGTTCCAAATTAGTGGAGCGAATCCTCTTGGAACGATTGCTTCCACGCTTTCAAGTGAGGTCTCGATCCTACGTTCAGAATAAATAGTTGGAACGGCACCGGCTTGAGAGGCCTCTCCCCAAGTCGTTCATCCGGGGGGTTCACCGAACTCCTTTCCATGCGTCTATAGTGTTGTGATTTAATGGCTTGGCGGTTCAGGGGTGCGCCTATGCTCGAGACCTTTCGTCAGGACCTCGTCAGTGGAATCCGCATGCTCCGCAAGAGCCCCGGTTTTACTCTGGTTGCCATTCTTTCCCTGGCCCTCGGCATCGGCGCCAACACGGCTATCTTCACTATTATCAACGCCGTTTTCCTCCATCCCCTCCCCGTCGAGGAGCCATCTCGTCTCGCCGAAATGTTCACTCGCGACGCCCAGACTATCGATACCAATGCCAATTTTCGGCTCACCGGCACCTCCCTCCCCAATTACGAAGACTATCGCGACCACAACTCTGTCTTCACAGGCCTCTCTGCCGTCGTCTTTCCCCTGCCTCTCAATTTGGGTGGCCGCGCCGAACCCCAGCAAGTAAACGGCGTGCTCGTCAGCGCCAACTTCTTCGACGTTCTCGGCGTGAAGGCCTATCGCGGCCGCACTTTTTTCCCCGACGAGGACAAGAAGGTCGGGTCCGGCTCCGTGGTCGTCCTCAGCTACAGCCTTTGGACGAGGAAATTTGGTTCCGACACCAATGTCATCGGCCAAAACATCACTCTCAACGCCACCTCGTACACCGTCGTCGGCATTGCCCCGCCCGATTTTAAGGGTATCGTCTCTCTTGGCCCGCCCGACGTGCTCTGGATCCCTCTCAGCATGCGCGATTACATCCTCTCCGGGCAGATCAAGGCCCTCGAGAATAACCGCCGCTTCCGCTGGCTCTCCATCGCGGGCCGCTTGAAACCTGGCGTTACCGTTCAGCAGGCGGAAGCCGCGATGAAGACGATCGCCGCAGGTCTTGAAAAGGAATATCCGCGCGACAACAAGGGCCGCACCGTCGTCCTCTTTCCCCTCAACGAATCCGCTCTCGGCATCAATCAGCGCCGTCAATTCTCTCTCGCCGGCGGCATCCTTATGGGTGTCGTTGGGTTGG
>WNFB01002855.1_pt1 | contig 29055 bp, 26 predicted proteins | sample 5400501 | NCBI WGS metagenome assembly WNFB01 (sample SAMN13153341, study PRJNA577476) | soil metagenome | isolation source: 200 cm saprolite under Douglas fir tree site 2 hole 1 | place: USA:California | collected 2015-04-18
CGCGCAGATCGCGCACGAGCGCATCGACATTCTCTTTGAACGCCTCGACATCGCCGAACGCGGCAATGTCGATCGCGACGATTGCCTGCCCGGTGTTGGTGGCGGTGGTTTGGTCGTGGTTGAAGTCTATGACGTCCTTGCCCATGGCGGCGCCGTTCAGCGTCCCGGCGAGCAAACCAACGATGAGCGCGAGGCCGTAGCCTTTATAGCCGCCGATGGGCAGCAGGAAACCTTCTTGCGCGCGCCTGGGGTCGGTGAGCGGACGTCCTTCGCGGTCGATCATCCAACCCTCGGGCATCATCTCGCCGCGCTGCGCCTTGGCCTTGACCTTGCCGAAGGCGGCCACCGTCGTCGCCATGTCCAGCACGATCGGCGCTTCTTTTCCGGCGGGAATGGCGGCGGCGATGGGATTAGTCGACAGCAGCATGTCGAGGCCGCCCCACGGTGGCAGGTGATTGGCGTTCCCGACCGCAAAGTACAGGCCGATCATGTCGTGCGCGAGCGGCATGCGCGCGTACAGCGACGCCGGCCCCGCGTGATTGCTCCACTGCGAGCCGACCCACGCGACGCCCGTCACGCGCGCCTTCTCGATCGCCAACCTCGCGGCGCGCGCCATCACGAGATGCCCCATGCCGTTGTCGCCATGAATGAGCGCCATGCCTGGGCGCTCCTGCACCACGCGGATATCGGGACGCGGATTGACGCCACCGGCCTTGATGCGCTGCGCGTAGGGCGGCAACCGGATGACGCCGTGGCCCTCCGAACCCTGCAAGTCGGCTTCGGCCATCAGCGTAGCGATAGTGAGGGCGTCATCGGCGGGCAAGCCAAGCCGCTCGAAGGCGGCAAAGATGAACGCGCGCAAGCGTTCGAACGGTACCGGCGTAAAGGACTCGCTCACGACAATGGTTCAATAACAGCTAGCGATACGATTTTCATCGCTTCAGGATGGCCAGAGAATCGCGTGCCGGCGGCGCTGTTCCCGCCTCAGTGTCACGATTCAGTTTCTCGAGAAACGCAAGCAGCGCGGCAAGCTCGCGGGAGGAGCGCGCGCGCTCCTGCTCCACTTCGCGGCCGCTCCAGTCGTAGAAGCCTTTGCCCGCGGCAAGCCCGGTCTCGCCGCGCGCCACCATGGCCTGCAGCAGCGGGCTCGGAACGCCGTTGTGGAACAGGGCGGGGACGATAGAGCGTTGCGCGGCGGCGTGAACCTTCAGTCCGCTGATGTCCTTTTGCTGGATAAGCCCGTTGAGACACATGCGCGGCGCCAGCAGCCTGCGGGCGGCGTGATCGATATCGGCGGCGCCGGCCACGCCTGCCTGCATGAGGTAGTAGGCCTCGTGCAGGATCGCGTGCTGCAACCGATTCACCAGGAAGCCTATCGTCGGCTTGTACAGCCGCACCGGGTCCTTGCCGGTCCTTGCCACCGCATCGGCAACGCGGTCGACGAGCGCGGCGCTCGCGCGCGGACCCGCCATCACTTCCACCACCGGGCTGGTATCGGCCGGCATGAAGTAATGCAGGCCGACGAAGCGCTCCGGGCGGGCAAGCGGCTGCGCCAGCTCGACCAGATCGAGCCCCGAAGTGCCGGTTGCGATGATGACTGCGTCGTTCGGATAGGCCGCCTCAAGCTGCCGATACACCGCCTGCTTGACCGCCACTTCCTCTAGCGCGAACTCGATCGCCAGATCAGGCGCTGCCACCGGCAACCGGTCGACTGCCATCGATCCCGGCGGCAAATCGGCGAGCGATGCCGCCCGCCGGCTGTAGATCAACGTGCGAAAGCCGGCGGCGGCGAACGTCCTGGCCACACCCTGGCCCATGACGCCGTAGCCGCAAATCAGGACAGTCTGGATTTCCCGGCCCATCCTACTTGCATTCCGTCCATGGGCGGTTAGGCGTCAACGCGTAGCGCGAGACCGCGCGCTCGTCGAACTCGAAGCCGAGCCCCGGCTCCTGATGCAGCAGCAGATCGCCGTTGCGCGCTTCCAGCTGCCGATTGATGAGTTTGCGGAAGTTCAGCACCTGATCGTCGGGAAAGAACTCGACGTAGCGCGCATTCGATGTTGCGGCGACGAGCGGTGCATGCAGATCGTGGAACCAGTGCGGGCTCACTGTCACGCCGTAGGCGTCGGCCATGTGGGCAATACGCCGCCACTCCGAGATGCCGCCGCACACCGCGGCATCCGTCTGCAGGATCTCGGCGCCCTGTTTGTCGAGCAACTCCTTGAAGCGCCAGCGGCCGACCTCAATCTCGCCGGTGGCGACGATGATCGATGTTCGCTGTGCGAGCTTGGCGTGGTTGTCGATGTCGTCCGGCCCGAACGGCTCCTCGATCCAGTAGGGGTTGTGCTGCTCGAAGCGCGCGCAATAGGCGAGCGCGGTCGGCAAATCCGACCAGGCGTTGTTCGCATCGAGCATAAGCTCGATGTCCGGCCCGATGGCTTCACGCGCCGCGCGCACACGCGTCTCCTCTTCCGCCGGTGACAGGCGCCCGACCTTGATCTTCACCGCCTTGAAGCCGGCGCGCACATATTCTGCCACCTCCTCCCCCAGCTTGGCCGGCGTTTTGCCTTCAAGGTAGTAACCGCCGCTCGCGTACGCCGGCACCGCTTCCAGGGTGCGGCAGCCGAGGTAGCGGTGCAGCGGCAATCCGACCGCGCGGGCGTTCAAGTCCCACAACGCGATGTCCAGGACGCTGATGGCGCGCATGACGCTGCCCGCCCGGCCTTGCAGCAGGGTCTCCTGATACATCTCCTGCCACAAACCCTCGACGCGCGTCGACTCCTGGCCAATGAGCTTTGGCGCCAATAGCTCGGATACGGCATCGGCCGCGACCATGCCTCCCGCGCTGCCGACGTAGCAAAAGCCGATGCCCTCAAAACCCTCCGAAGAGCGCACCTTGACCAGGCAGTAGTCGCGCGCAGCAACCGTGCGCGTCGCGAACGAGGTGACACGGTCGAGCGGAACGCGAGCGACGCACACGGCGACGGAGGTAATGTGTGACATAGGAGCCTCTATCAAATGTCCGGACATATTAGCGGCAGGCGAAATTTCGCGCAAACCGCCAAAAATGACGGCATCGCGCGTTGCGGCTAAGTCCTTAGACCCGAGCAAAAAATCAGCCGGGATTGCAAGGCCGGCACCGGTGTGTCGACACCGAATTCCATGACGCGTTCGCGTTCAAGTAGCCTCCCCGGAAGTGCGGGTATGCGTTCGTTACCGCGGCACCACTCCTGACCGCTGCGTTTTTCTCATCGTGTCAAGATCGGCCGGACCGACCTGACGCGGTCGTCAAACTTTCAACAGGCGCGCCGCATTGCCGCCGAGGATCAGCTCGCGGTCCCGCGCCGAAAGCTCGGTGAGATTTTCGACCACCTCGACCGGCCGTTCATAACCCATGTCGAAGGTATAGTCGCTGCCGAGCACGACGCGGTCGGCGCCGACCTGGTGGATCACGTTCATGAGAATCATGCTGTTGTGTCCAATGGTGTCGTAGTGGAAGCGTCGCAGATAGGTTGAGGGCACTTGTTTCATGTGCTTGTTCTCGGCGCGTACCGTGGCGCCGTGATCCAGCCGCCCGATCAGCCCGGGGAAAGTGCCGCCGGCGTGCGGCAACATGACATCGAGTTTCGGGAAACTGTCCATCACGCCGCCGAACACGAGCGAGGCGGCGGCGATGCCGGTGTCATAGGGGTTGCCGAGGAGGTTGCGCAAATAGAACTTGCGCATGCGCTCGGCGCCGACCGGGTCGATCGGATGCAGGAAGATCGGCCAGCCGAGCTCCTCGCATTTGGCGTAGATCGGGAAATACGCCTTCTCGTCAAGGTTTTTGCCGTTGACGTGGGTCCCGAGATAGAGGCCGCGCATGCCCGGCAGCTTGGCCGCGCGCTCCAACTCCTGCAAGGCGAGGTCCGGCGCCTGCATCGGCAACATCGCCATACCGACAAGGCGCTTCGGATACTTGAGATGCGCGGCCGAGCAGGCGTCATTGAAGATCTGCGAGAGCTTGAGCGCGAACGCCGGTGGCGCCCAGTAGACCATCGGACTGGTAAGCGAGAGCGCGTGCATGTCGACGCCCTGGGTATCCATCGTTTTCAGCCGGATGCCGAGATCCATATAAGGCGGGGTGAAAGACGCATCCATTCCCGGCACCGAAAATGTCACCGCGCCGCGCTCGTTCTGCCCTATTTTCGCGCCGTTGGCCGCCCCTTCGCGCTCGATCAGGCGCACCCATTCTTCCGGGTAATAGTGCGCATGAGTATCGATTACCGGGACGTTGTAGCGCCGCTTTGGCGCCGGCGTCTGGCTTACTACCCGGCCCGCCGCCAGCGCGCCGCCGGCGGCTAAGGCCATCATCAGGAATTGTCTGCGGTCGATTGTCATTTATTCCTCCTCATCTTTGATCTACGTTGATCGGGCACGGCTGGGTGCCGTTGGCTGCGAACGCAGCGAAAACTTCCAGACCATCCATCTCCTCGAAAATAACAGGCTGTTCACCGGTTTGTTATGGTGATTTTGCGGAGGTGGCGCGACCGGATGCGGGCATTGGCGTGGAATTCCACGATTTTGGTGGCTGGCAGGTAATCGCGGTGAATCGGCGATTTTGGGCAACCAGCCAAACAAATTCACTAGACTCCCCCCCTACGTCTTAGTTAGGCGTTGAAAAAATATACGCGCCTCTACTTTGCGCTGTCAACATGACGGGTTCATCTGATGTTAACCGACCAGCGACCTACCTCAGCAAATCTGATCATTTGCTCGGATCGCGGCCGCGAAGCCATCCGCGGGGCCGGCGCAGCAGGGCGAGCGGTTACTCGCCGGAGCCGGTTTTGAGCAACGCCGCCAGTTCGGGATCGAAGCGGCCGTCGATGAGTATGTACAGCATGCGGCACGGCTTGCCCGAGCGATTGCTCCAGGCGTGATTGGTGCCGCGCTGGATCACGACGTCCCCCATTTTAAGTTGCACGTCGACATCGTCGAGCAACAGAGTGATTTCGCCGTCCAGGACCACGGCATAGTCGATCGTTTCGGTCCGATGCATCATCGGATGGCGACCACCACGCCCGAAGGTCGAAGCGGCTTCATTGCCCCTCGCTTTGAACACCTCGCGCGCTTTTTCCGGAGATAGATTGCGGATCTCTTCGGATTCCGGCGCGAGCTCGGCGATGCGTATCACCGTCCCCTGCGGCACCGGGTGGATCGTGCGCGGCCCGAGCGTCGGATCGGGTTCGTCTATTGTTATGGGCGCAGGCACGGCGTTCGTTTCCCAGATATCGGTGGACCTATAACCGGGGCGCAGCGGATTGGTTTTAACTGCCGGCGCGAGACCATCCGAAATGACGATCGCTTTGCCGCTCTTGTCGTGGCCCGTGACCACGCGTCTGATGAATCCTGTCATATGCTCTCTCTATGGGTAGATACCGCTGTTGACAATCCGCGTCGATCACCGGGTTCGGAAGGTAAGAAAAATAAACGGTATTTTCTTGTGTCCAGCCGCAGAAAACTCACGTTGTCGCGGAACGAACGCGGCTTTTGGGTCTGGCGGGCGGAGAAACCGGCCTGGGTGAAAAGCGTGGCCGCAGTTGGGACAGACTTTCGTGTCGATTCCGAAACCGCGTTTGCGAGGCAACCGTCGAAGCAGGGGGAGGTTTGCGTCGCCGGGCCACATGGGCCCAAGCCAGAGGCGCCCAGCCGGCATAACCCGAGCCGGCCCCGTCCAAAACTTTATCAGCCGCCGGCGAGCCCTTTCGCAATGCGGTCGATGCCGGCTTGCGAGCACACCGTGTCCTTGTCGCCGCCGGGTGAGCCGGAAACGCCGATCGACCCGACCAGTTCTTTACCCTCTTTACCGGCGAAAATCGGCAGCGCACCCTCGGCCGTGGCGATTTTGTCGAGGTGCAGAGCGCCAACGCCGGTAGGGTTAGAAGTCGCGCGCTTGCCGTACTCGCCCGAGGGCGAGCGGTACGTGAGGGACGTGTACGCCTTGCGCAGGCTGTGTTCGATGGTGTGAGGACTCGCCCCGTCGTCGTGCAGCACGACCTTGGTGCGGGCGGAGCGGTCCAGCACCGTCACCGTTACGTGGTAACCGTCCTTGCGGCATTGCGCCAAGGCCGCCGTAGCCGCCTCGTTCGCGGCGTTAAACGAAATATTACGCTCGGTCACAAGCGTCTGCGCATTTGCCACGTATGGCACGCTTGCCAGAGTTGCCGCCAAAACCATCCACTTATTGCTTGTCATGAGACCCTCCTTATGATTGGAAATCTGCAAACAGCAGGCGTCGATAGATTATTCCCGTGCCGAAGCCCTCCGGCCTGAAGCCTAACGCTTTTTGGAGCTCGATGCCACTTTGTCTATGGCGTCCGCCTTGCCGGAAGTCGCGCGGGAGGTTTTGGGGCAGGATTTAATGAGGTTGTGTACACCAGTTCGACTGCAATGATGGTGAGCCACGTAGCTCGTTCGGAAAGGTTCATTGCCTAACGTGGCGCTCAGCCGCACTGCTTTTCAGCGCCGGCTTGCAGCGGCCTTGCCAGATGATCGCGCCACCACACCGATAGTGGCGTAATAAATAGCCCAGGTTTCCCGGTTTTCGGCAAACTGGCAATACGCATCCACATCTTCCGGCGTAGCCATCCCCGTCGCTATGTATTTATCCCGCAATTGCTCGGCAGACATTCTCATCATCCTGGCGATACCTGAACCACCCCGTACCAAGGGTGCATCGTTGTCGGCCCGAAAGTCGTCGAACCCCAAATCCTGCAGCGTAGCCGGCAAACTCAAACCCATTGCATGGTCAATCCCCATTCTTGTGTACATCTGACGTATTGCGCTATTTACTCTCTCAACAGATCGACAAGCGCTTTCATGACCATGTACGGGGCGCGCCGCGGAGAAATTCGGCTCTTCGAATACGAGCCAACCACCGGGCTTGAGCATCCTCCTGCATTTTTCCAGAACAGACTTATAATCAGGGATATGGAGTAGCACATAACGTCCGTGAATCAGATCAAACCGATCCTGTCCTAGATCTACTTCCCGTATATCGGCCTTCAGCACATCAATATTGGATGAATCCTTTACTTGCAGGAACCTCGGATTCATATCGACGGCAACAATTTGTCCCTGAACACCGACTTTTTCCGCAAGCCAATACATAATAGAGCCCGCTCCCGGGCCAACTTCAAGGCAGCGCCATCCGTTCGACAGGCTGGTTAATTCTAGTCTGGCTTTCGTTGGCGGATCGAACACGGCCTCTATAGCTCTTAGTCTCGCCAATTCCGCCTGATCGTGGGTATTGTCAAAAACGTATTCTCGCGTTGCCACCGTCGCCTCGCTGGTAATCATCTACATCTTTGAAGATAAACGTGAGCCGCGCGCCGCTTTTGCGCGTTCGGCTTGCGCCGGTCGTTAGAATTTACTCTTTAGTGTTTGACTTCATAAGCCTTGAAACTTCGATAGCCAAAGGCAAGCCCGACTCGGCCAACTGCGCAACCACGCGCCGCTGATCTTCGGCCGGCCGATTCTGATTCAGCTTAAACTTGCCCTGAATCTCCTGCACCTCAATTTCGAATCCAACTATCATGCCGAGTAGTTTTGCGCGGCGCTCACCGGCTAGATTCGGCTCCTAAGGTTCCGCCCGATTCGATTCAAAAACGGCCGTGAAGCGCTCAACCAGCTTCTCAAGTGAACTCTCATCTTCAATCAGGCGAGGCTTGCCGTAAATGTGTACGACCGCGTAGTTCCAGGTCGGAACACCGGGCGACGCGTACCAGCCGGGCGAAACGTAGGCGTGAGGACCATGAAAAACCGCCATAGCGGTTCGCCCCGCTGCCAAATCGTGCCACTGCGGATTGGCTCTGGCAGTGTGGCCGACAAGTTTACCCTTGTTGCCACTGTTCCGTTCGTACAGAAAAGGAATGTGGCTTACGAATGGCAATCCGTCATGAATAGTCACAAGCATGCCGAAAGGGTAATCCCGGATTAGCGCGGCCAGGCGCTCAGAATCGTCCTCTTTAAAATCCTTTGGTATGTACATGCTAATCGCGAGCTCTAACGAGTACCTTCAGTGGCGCGTCGTCTTTGCGCGTCCGCTGGGAGGCATGATTATGTGCCATAGATTTCAATAAACCACTTCGGTTGCATTTGGTCAAAATCAGTTCTTGTATTATTTGACAAATATTTTGCCGGGTCTAGAACAACTGATTTTCCATTTTCGCGCGCAAAGATGACCCAATGCCACATTGGCTGACCGTTTTCGATGTGATATTTTATGGCGAGAAGGGCTTTACTGGGAATTTCTTCCCAAGACGTAAATGGCTTTTCTTCTTTTGATGCCCGAATGCCGTATTCTTTAAGAAGCCGCCTGACATAACCGGTGTCGGAGTAAAGCTTCGTATCCTCGGCGTAGATGCCGATGCTATTCGCGAGCTTCTTTACTTCGCCGTAAGTTCGGCCAGCTACCATGGCCACACTCGCGAGGCCGCAACCCGACGGATCTTCCTGTAACACTACCTGTATCATTACTCTCTTTTGACACTTAACGAGGCTGTAGAAAAAGCTTCTATTTGGGAAAAACCGATTTTTTCACGGCGTCATAACTCATTGATCTGCGGACATTATCACCACCATCAATTCTGAAACTATAGAGGCTGAAAACGGGTTTTTCTACAGCCTTATTTGGGATAGGGAGGAGCCTCACGGCTCTTCTCCTCCCACACCACCGTACGAACGGGTCACGTATACGGCGGTTCGGTAGATTGAGTCAAGGCACGGCAAAGATGCAAGCCGCACCAACCACGATTTCATCCCCTAGAGGCTCTCGCCCGACGGATGCAGCACCAAGCTCCTTGGCTTTCGTTACAGCCCGGTCTACTAGAGCGGCCCCGATTCCCTGTTTTCGATGTTTTCCGGCTACATAGACGGTTCCAAGCCAATGATAAAAGTGTTTGTGGGTTGTCATTTCCTGAATTTTCAAGCTGGCGGTCCCTATAGGCTGAGATCCCATGAGTGCCACAAACGCTAGAGGAAGCCGGTTTTTATTGAGTCTCTCCGATATCTTTTCGATCTGCTCTTCAACAGACTTCAGGCGATACATCTTTCCCCAGTACTCGAATACCCACGAGGCGAGGACCGGAACACACTGCGGATGGTCAGACTGGCGTGCGGTTTTTGTGCGTACGGGTTGAACGCGGGGTTAGATCACCTTGACTCTCATCCTGAACCGAAGCAGGTTAACAGTGATAAGCAAAGCACCGGCTGCTGATAGCCACATAAAAATTTGAGCGCCGGTCCCCCAAGAAGACCAACTACCGTTGATTCCGAAAAATGTGAGAATAAGAAAAGCTAATCCATTACTGGCGATGCCCATTGACAACACTGGAACCGGATTTGCCCCGGAGTCCAGCCCTTTCAGCCCCATGTAATAACCAACGACCAAAGCCAGGTAAGCAGCACCCAACAGCCGCACAAACATGATCGGCTCGGGAGATGGCAGCCCCAGTTGAACAAATAGCGAAGCGGGGAACGTTAGTAGCGGTATACACCAGAAAATAGCCGTGATGATAATTTTTCTTTTCAGAACACCTTTCAAACCTTTCATGTTTCCCCTCCACCGAGAGTTTCGCAACCTAACACATGCTTAACGGTGAGCGCCACCGCTGCAAGGGATCTTCCCCCGATTTAGTAGACACGTATTTTTCACGACAACATATTCTCATAATTCACGGGCGATACATAGCCGAGTCCGGAGTGCAACCGAGCGTGGTTGTAGAATGGGATGTAGCTATGGATCACGATCAAGCGCCGCTTGCTTGGGTCCCTGCAATAACTTGTTACGGGCCCCAAACTGATGGGCCTACTACACACGCTTGGACAACGTGTCGGAAAGTGCAGCATAGCCAAGCTTGCCATAGAAGGACAACGCCGCTTCGCTAAAGGAATAGACATTTAGACGGACTTCAGAGCACCCCTCAGATTTGGCCCAAGTCTCGACCACCGACATGAGGTCGCGGCCAACACCGCTGCGTCGAATGGAAGGCTCAACGACCACAGTACCGGCGCGGCAGAAGAGGACGGGCACACCCGCAAAGGTGTTGCCCTCAGACAGCGGCGTACACAAAACCAATGACCCTAGAGTTCTCTTCAGCGACCCAAGCGCGGGTTCGCTCGGCAGCAAAGCGCTTGCGCCAAAGCTCAACATTACGACTTGAGTCAGAGGGCGCTGCATAAATATTAGGAAGCGCGGCGTGATGCAACGAGTACAGGTGGATACCCAAGCTGGCAACCGCCGGGAGATCTCTTGGCTCGAACGGACGGATCATCGGCTCGCGGCCCCTAACGCTGAGCTTCAGCCACCCGCCGGCAGCAGGTGCCAGCCACCGCCGATACAACCAGAGAAAGAGCGCCAATTAGCATTGTCATTCCTAAATGTCGGGACATTTCTTTCCCTCGTTAAAGAAAGCTAACTATAAATATGCGTCCCATGACGGGATGGATTGCGTCAAAAATGACCTATAGCATCCTTGGATTACAAATAATCAGTTAGTCTCCATGGATCTTGACTAAGGTCCGGCCGCGAATACGGCCGTTCAAAATAGTATCGAACACATTCGGAAGCTCTTCGAGGGTAACTGTTTGGGAAACAATCCGATCAAGATGGCGCGGGTGCAAGTCCGTCGCCAGGCGCTCCCAGAGTTTGCGGCGCAGTGGCATGGGACAGCCGGTGGAATTGATCCCCAACAAACTGATCCCGCGTAAGATGAAAGGCATCACCGTAGTACGAAGCGATGCTGCCCCATGGCTTTACCGTGCGCGTAAGCCAAGCCAGGATATCGCCGCCGACATTATCTATCGCGCCACCCCAGATGGCTTTTTCCAGCGGCCGCGAGCCGAAATCAATTTTTTTGCGGTCTAAGATTTCGGATGCGCCCAGCTCTTTAAGGTAAGCATGCTCCGACTCTTTACCGGTAACGGCAGCGACGTGATAACCCAGGCGCGAAAGTATATCGATAGCGACGCTGCCCACTCCGCCGGTGGCGCCGGTCACTACCACCGGACCGTCTTCCGGTTTGAGGCCATTGATCTCCATACGATGTACGCACAGGGCGGCGGTGAAACCGGCAGTCCCAAGTAACATGGCCTCGCGCAAGGTCAGCCCCTTAGGTAGAGGCACAACCCAATCCGCCGGGACGCGCGCGTATTCCGCATAGCCGCCGTCGTGTTCCTCGCCGAAGCCACAGCCGGTAACCAGCACGGCACTCCCCGGCTTGAAGCGGGAGTCGCTCGAGGAGACCACCACGCCGGCGACATCCACGCCGGCGACCATCGGGAAGTGGCGCAGAATCTTGCCTGCACCGGTGGCACCAAGGGCATCTTTGTAGTTCACGCTGGAGTAGCCGGAGCGGATAACGACTTCACCGGGGGAAAGCGCGTCCAGATCAAGCGCCTCAACCCGGCCCTGGATTTTGCCGTTGTCATTGTAGACCCGAAATGCCTTAAATCTTTCCATAAATAAGTTGTCCTCGTTTACTTCTGGAGTGACTGGATATCGTGCGGATATCCACGTTGATTTCGACTGATAGGTCTCCAGAGTGATTGTTCAATCCAGATAGAATATCTAGAACGTATCAAGCGTGTCAAAATAGCGGATGTACTATTTTTTCGCGATCGTTAAGGTGTGGAATATGGATAAAATTTCTGGCCCTAGTCAGCAAGAAATGATATTTTCTGACAATGGGAATTTTGATCTGCATGGAAGACCAAGAGGTAACTTACTCGTGCCGCGGGCATCGACGTGGTGATGGACCGTTGTATCAAGACTGAGCGTGCCCGCTTGAGTTTTGTAAAAAATTAAGACACCACTTTTAAGGAATACTTATGAACCATTGGATTCGTTTTGAGCACGCGGGGAAACCGCGTTTCGGTACCTTACAGAATGGAACCATTACTGTTTACGAGGGAGATATGTTCGCCAAGCCGAAGGCGACGAAGGAATCGCTGCCGCTAAATTCGGTCACGCTGCTCGCGCCGACACAACCCACGAAAATGGTCGCGCTGTGGAATAATTTTCATGCTTTGGCGGCTAAATTGAATTTGCCCACTCCGCCCGAACCGCTCTATTTTCTCAAAGCGCCTAATTCGTTTGTTGCCAGTGGACAGACGATTAAGTCGCCGCCGTCTTACAACGGCAAGGTCGTATTTGAAGGCGAACTGGGTGTGGTGATTGGTAAATTCTGCAAGGCTGTTTCGGAAGCCGACGCGGACCAATATATATTTGGCTATACCTGTATTAATGACGTTACCGCAGCGGAGCTGATTAATAAAGATCCTACGTTCGCGCAATGGACCCGGGCCAAGAGCTTCGATACCTTTGGCGTATTCGGGCCGGTCGTCGCGACGGGTTTAAACCCCGCCGAGCTGACGGTAAAAACCTTTCTTAACGGGCAGGAGAGACAGAACTATCCGGTTAGCGACATGGTGTTTCAGCCGCAGCGGCTGGTGAGCCTCATCTCGCAGGATATGCCGCTTTATCCCGGGGACGTAATTGCTTGCGGCACTTCCGTGGGTGTAGGCTCGATGAAGCCCGGGAGCAAGATCGAGATCATTATCGACGGTATCGGTACATTGAGCAACGAATTCAAGTAATTCGCGCCTGCAAAAATGACCGTGCGATGTATAACTTCGTTTGAGGAACCAAACACATGAAAATATGTATTGTAGGCGCCGGCGCCATCGGCGGATACCTGGGGGTGAAATTTTCCTTGGCCGGAGAAGATGTCACTTTGATCGAACGCGGGTCGGTGGTGGATGTGATTCGAAAAATGGGCCTTAAACTAATTATGCATGACGGCACCGAGCATGCCGTAAAAAATGTCAAGGTTACCGGCAATATGAAGGAAGCCGGCGCACAAGATATCGTCATCCTCGCGGTAAAGGCGCATCAGGTCGAATCCGCGACCAAGGATATACGCGCCTTGTTTGGGCCCAACACCGCGGTCGTAACAACACAGAATGGCATACCGTGGTGGTACTTTTACAAGCATGGCGGCGAATTTGAAGGACGGCGGGTGGAGATGGTCGATCCAAATGGGGCGATCGCCGCCAATCTCGACGTTGATCGCATTATCGGCTGTGTGGTGTATCCCGCGTCTGAAATTGCCGGACCGGGGGTAATACGTCATATCGAAGGGGACCGATTCCCGGTAGGCGAGCTGGATGGTTCCGAGAGCGCGCGCGTCAAGACAGTCTCCGAGGCATTTATTAAAGCGGGCTTCAAGTCGCCGGTTTTGCCCAATATCCGTTCGGAAATATGGCTAAAGCTGTGGGGAAACCTCACCTTTAATCCGATCAGCGCGCTGACGCATGCCACGCTGGTGGACATTTGCCAGTTTCCGTTGACGCGCAACCTCGCCGCGATGATGATGACCGAATCGCAGACGATCGCGAACAAGTTGGGTATCGAGTTCCGCGTTCCGCTGGAGAAGCGCATCGCCGGCGCGGAAAAGGTGGGTAAGCACAAAACGTCGATGCTGCAAGACGTCGAGGCGGGCCGGGCTATCGAAATCGACGCGTTGATCGGTGCAGTCATCGAGTTAGGGAAGCTCACCCAAACCGCAACGCCGCATATTGACACAGTATACGCCTGCGTCAGCCTGCTTGCGAAGACCTTGGCGGAAGAAGGCGCGAGACTCAAAGCCGAGAAAATCCAATCCGCCGCTTAATAGCGGCGCTGTCACTGCTACGCGTTGGCTGATCCGGTGCGAACGGCATTGGGTGTCGTTCCCCGATATCGACCTGATCTCTCTTAAAGCAAGTATTGGCCCTCCCTATGCCTGTGAAATCGCCCGGATCTCTTGTATATTGTATACCAAATACCATAAGGAAAATGGCTGCAGCGCGCTCTGATCTGGAAGATAGAAAGCAATAATCCGAATTTCTAACCTCCTTTCAAGGGATAAGTATGAAAATTCACGAGTATCAAGCAAAAGAAATTTTAAGGAGATATGGGGTTGCTACCCCGCGCGGAATACCCTGTTTTTCCGTGGAGGAGGCGGTCGCCGCCGCCAAAAAGTTGGGCGGTAATGTCTGGGTCATCAAGGCGCAAATCCATGCGGGCGGGCGCGGCAAAGGCGGCGGGGTAAAGCTGGTTAAGTCGCTCGACGAGGCCGAGCTGTATGTGGGCATGGTGGTGGACCGCGGCAGTCAGCGGGTCGCGTTGATGGCGAGCTCCGAAGGCGGCACCGAAATCGAAGAAGTAGCCGCCAAAAGCCCTGAGAAAATCCATAAAGTATTTATTAATCCGGATACTGGATTGACGGATACGGAGGCCAAGGATATCGCCGGCAAGATTGGCGTCCCCGCCGCCGCCATGCAGGAAGCCAAGGTATTCCTGCAAGGTCTGTATAAAGCCTTTATCGAGACAGATGCCGCGCTGGCCGAAATTAATCCGTTAATTCTCACACGCGATCAGCGCGTGCTCGCGCTGGATGCCAAAATAAACTTTGATAGCAACGCCTTGTTCCGGCATCCCGATATTCAGGCCTTAAGAGATCTCGACGAAGAGGATGAGGCCGAGATCGAAGCTTCAAAACACGACCTGAATTACATCTCGCTGGACGGGAATATCGCCTGTTTGGTCAACGGCGCCGGCCTGGCCATGGCCACAATGGATATCATCAAACTCTATGGCGGCGCTCCGGCTAATTTTCTCGACGTCGGCGGCGGCGCTACCACCGAAAAAGTGACGGAGGCTTTCAAGATCATGCTGAAGAATCCGAAAGTAAAGGCGATTTTGGTCAATATCTTCGGCGGGATCATGAAATGTGACGTCATCGCCCAAGGCGTGGTAGCAGCGGCGAAACAAACCAGCCTTCCGGTTCCACTGATTGTGCGGCTGGAAGGGACAAATGTGGATCTGGGCAAAAAAATACTGGCGGATTCGGGTCTCCCGATTATCTCTGCCAATAACATGGCCGACGCCGCAGAAAAGGCGGTGAAGGCGGTGAGAAGGTAATTATGTCTATTTTGATTAATAAAAATACCAAAGTCATCACGCAAGGAATCACCGGCAAGACCGGGATGTTTCACACCCAGAATTGCGTCAACTACGCCTTCGGCAGGCAAGCCTTTGTCGCCGGCGTCACGCCCAAAAAAGGCGGGCAAAATTTCGCCGGCATCCCGATTTTCAATACCGTCGCCGAAGCCAAAAAAGACACCGCCGCCACCTGCTCGGTCATTTATGTTCCACCGCCGTTTGCGGCCGCCGCCATCGACGAGGCAGTCGAGGCCGGTATCGAATTCATCGTGTGCATTACGGAAGGTATTCCGGTGCTCGATATGGTCCGCAGCAAGCACAAGATGAAAGGAAAGAAAACGCTACTGCTTGGGCCCAATTGCCCCGGCGTGATCACACCGGATGAGATCAAGATCGGCATCATGCCGGGTCATATCCATAAAAAAGGACCCGTCGGCGTGGTGTCGCGCTCCGGCACGCTTACTTATGAAGCGGTTGGGCAGTTAATGGAATTGGGTTTGGGTCAATCGACCTGCGTCGGCATCGGCGGCGACCCGGTGAACGGGCTGAAGCATATCGATGTGATAAAAATGTTCAACGACGATCCTAAGACCGAGGCAGTCATCATGGTGGGAGAGATCGGCGGCAGCGATGAAGAGGAATGCGCACGCTGGGTTAAGGGCAATATGAAAAAACCGGTGGTCGGTTTTATCGCCGGGGTCACCGCCCCGCCGGGAAAACGCATGGGTCACGCCGGCGCCATCATCTCCGGCGGCAAAGGCACGGCGGCGGAAAAGTTAGCGGTCATGGAAGAGTGCGGGATTAAGGTGACTAAAAACCCGTCGGAGATGGGTAAGCTGCTAAAGTCGGTGCTGAGATAACACATGCGGCATGTAATGGACCGCAACCGCCTGTGGCGGGACATACGGCAATAACGTCCCGCCACAATGCCTTAGGTCGGGTAAAGTAGGCTAGCGCGAGGTCTTTTCGACGAACCTGCGCCGCATCGGTTTTAGCACAAACCACGCCATCAACGCCGCCACCGCATTCATAATGGCTGCCACAACGAAGACGGCGTGCCAGTTGCCGGTCACGGAAACCAGCACACTTGAAAGCGGTACCAAAAGCGAAGCGGTTCCCTTGGCGGTGTAGAGCATTCCCGCATTCGCCGCGGCAAACCCGGTTCCAAAAGTATCCGCCGATGTGGAAGGAAACAGGCTGTAAATTTCGCCCCATGCGAAAAATACCAGTCCCGTCAGCAGAACGAAAACGACCGGATCTCCTCCGTATACCCCTAAGCTCATTATTCCAATCGCTTCGAGCATGAACGCGATAAGCATGGTCTTTTCGCGGCCGATGTGGTCTGAAACCCAGCCAAAGAATGGCCGGGTTATGCCGTTTAAGATTCGGTCGATCGTAAGCGCGAAGACAAGCGCGGGAAGCGTAATCCCGATGAGACTCACCGGTATATCGGCAATCTTAAAATCCTTGGCGATTGGCGCAAGCTGGGCTGTAGCCATGAGCCCACCGGCCGCGACCAGGACAAACATGACGTACATGACCCAAAACACGGGCTGCTTCAACACCTCCATTGGCCGGTAGTTATGACGCGTCTGCGGCAGTTGCTTCGAGCCCTCCGGAGCCTGGCCTTTCTTCGGTGCAGCCAATAGCAAAGACAGCAGCACTACAATTATGCCCTGGCCAATTCCGAAGTACAGAAAAGTCGATTCGTAGCCGCTGGATTTGATCATTGCCGAAATCGGGATTATGGTAAGCGCGGAGCCGGCGCCGAATCCCGCAGCCGTCAGCCCCGCCGCAAGCCCGCGTCGATCGGGGAACCACTTCAGGGCATTGCCGATGCAGGTGCCGTAGACCGCCCCCGCGCCGATGCCACCCACCGCAGCCGCGATGTAGAGGAACGTGAGCGAATCTGCGTAGGCATTCATCGCCCACGCGATGCCGCATAGGAGGCCTCCGACCAGAACAACGAGCCGTGGACCGAAGCGGTCAACCAGATACCCTTCAATAGGTACGAGCCAAGTCTCAGTCAGGACGAAAATGGAGAACGCCACCTGGATCGCGGCACGGCCCCACTGGAACTTTGCGTCGATTGGATTCACGAACAGCGTCCACCCGTATTGCAAATTGGCGACCATCGCCATGCAGACAATACCAGTCACCAATTGCAACCACCGATACGACTCTTTCGGTCTTACGCCCAACCCCTCTTCAGCTATCGAGCTCATATGCTCCTCCTGTCAGCAGTGAATGAACGGCCGTGTCCTTCATGCATAAGGCGACACGACACTTTTTTCTTCTTCCTTAATTGCGACGATTCACGCATCGCCGAATACCACTAAGCGTAACACACAGCTCAGCAGGCAACCGCGCGGACCATGATACGCTTGACCGGACTTATCCCTTTTAATGCCTTGAAACTCGCAAATACAATATACCAATATTATTATTAAATAAACCGTAATTTTTCCGGTTTTTACCTCATACCTGCGCGAGTGATTTTATCGATTCCTGATACCCGAATGCGATTAGGCGAGGTTAAGGCTATGCGAGAGTCCATCGCCCGCGATCAAAAACAACTTTATGGAGTTTGTTAATTTGTTCTGAAATCTGTTCAGAGAGTTTATTCATCTCTTCAACTGTTTTTGGGTTCCACTCAACTTTCAACTGTTTTGCATTTCGTGAGGTTTTTTGGATTAATGGGACTCCGTCTACTTCTACGGCAATCCAAACGCCGTGAACAATGTCGTTTCTAATTGCCCGTATCTTATCAATCTCGAAGATGATGGAGTTCCCTTCACTCGGCAGCAGCAATAATTAGCTTAACCTGAACCGGGATTAGTTCAGGTAACGTCAGACTTACTTAGCGAGAAATCCGGCTTCCTTCATCAGATTCTTGTGAGTATCTTCAGCGCTTTTCACCCAAGCGGCATATTCTTTGCCAGTCATGAAAGTCTGGTTAAACGCGCCCGCCTCCATAAATTCCTTCCATTCGGGGGTTGCTCTGACTTTCTTAAATAAATCCACATAGTAATTAACCTGATCTTTAGATACCCCTCCCGGCATAAAGATACCGCGCAACATCAAGTATTCCACATTGACGCCGGATTCCTTACAGGTGGGGATATCGTTCCACGACACGGTGTCAGCTATTTTGGCTATTTTGTCTTTATAGGGCATACGCTGGCTGTCAAATACGCATAACGGACGCAGCTTGCCCGCACGCCAATGAGCCATCGCTTCAATCGGGTTGTTCACGGTAGAATTGACGTGATTGCCGGCTAACTGAACCGCGACATCGCCGCCGCCCTTAAAGGGCACATAGGTAAACTTCTTTCCAACAAATTTCTCCAGCGCCACGGTGATGATTTGGTCTTCCTGTTTGGACCCGGTACCGGCCATCTTGAACTGATTATCGCCGCCGGCCTTTATCGCATCCAGGTATTCCTTAGCGGTTTTATAAGGGGACTCGGCATTTACCCAAAGCACAAATTCGTCGAGAGCCAGCATGGCAACCGGGGTCAAATCCTTCCAATTGAAGGGAATGCCGGTAGCTAACGGAGTGGTAAAGAGATTAGACAGGGTAATGATAATTTTGTGGGGATCGTTCTTCGCGCCTTTAACATCAAGGAGGCCTTCAGCACCGGCTTCGCCGGACTTATTGAGTATCACTAACGGCCGTTTCATCAGATCGTGCTTGATCACCACTTCTTGGATCAGCCGCGCCATTTGATCGGCGCCGCCGCCGGTACCGGCCGGTACTATGAACTCGACCGATTTCGTCGGCTCCCATGCGGCCCGAGCAGGCGCAACCGTGCTCAGCATTATTGTTCCTCCGACCAAGGCCCCGATTATGCCTTTATGGAATGTTGTAGCCATGTTTATTTGTGCCTCCTGTAGATTACCCTGATGTTCTACTGCGGAAAGCAAACGAATATGTCAAGAACATTTGAGGGTCGAACTTTATTACTACCCCTGCCTTAAAGCTAAAGTAAAGCAAGAGTCCATCCGCGCGATTACGCTTAACGGACTTCCCTTTTAATGCAATATACCAAATACCAGCGCTAACAATAAGCCATATAAACCATTATTTTCCCGCCTTTACATCCCTGTAGAGTGATTTATCGATTCCCGATATCGGAATACGATTTAGGCGGGGCGTCGCTCAAGCGATTTTTTCATGCAACCGCAAAATGAGATTCTGATACTTCGCAGCTGCCGTGGCGTTTGAAGGCGGCCCCAGTTATGGCCGCGGCTTACCTGGGATTACCGGCGTGGTGCGCGCCACATCGGCATTCTGCGCGCGATTGCGCAGCGCATGATCCATCAGCACAATCGCGAGCATCGCTTCGGCGATGGGAGTGGCACGGATACCCACACAAGGATCATGGCGGCCGGTCGTGGCCACTTCCACGGGTTCACCGCGCACATTAATTGTGCGCGCCGGCAATCGAATACTGGAGGTGGGTTTCAGGGCGATACTGGCGAGAATATCCTGGCCGGAAGAAATACCGCCCAAAATACCGCCGGCACGATTGCTTAAAAATCCTTGCGGAGTGATCTCATCGCGGTGCTCCGTGCCCTTTTGTTCGACACAGCCAAACCCGGCGCCGATCTCTACACCTTTGACCGCATTGATGCTCATTAACGCATGCGCGATATCGGCATCGAGCCGATCAAATATGGGCTCACCCAAACCCACAGGTACATTACTTGCGACGACATTGATGCGCGCGCCGATGGAATTGCCTTCTTTACGCAAGGCATCCATGTACGCCTCCAACTCCACCACCTTAGCCGGATCCGGACAAAAGAACGGGTTGTTCTCAACCTCCTGCCAATCACGCAGCTCTAATTTAATCGGCCCGAGTTGCGCCAGATAACCACGAATGTGGACACCATAATGTTCGTGCAAATACTTTTTCGCGATCGCCCCGGCCGCTACGCGCAACGCGGTCTCGCGCGCCGACGAGCGCCCGCCGCCGCGGTAATCGCGAAATCCGTATTTTTGTTGATAGGTGTAATCGGCATGCGCCGGGCGGAACCGGTCCATGATTTTGGAATAATCTTGCGGGCGCATATCGGTATTTTGAATCAGCAGGCCGATCGGCGTACCGGTGGTGCGTCCCTCGAATACGCCGGATAGAATTTGCACCGCATCGTCTTCGCGCCGCTGGGTGGTATGGCGCGACTTGCCGGGCTTGCGCCGGTCGAGATCGACTTGAATATCGGCCTCGCTCAATGCCATACCGGGCGGGCAGCCGTCGACAATGCATCCCATCGCCGGGCCGTGACTCTCGCCGAAACTGGTTACGCTAAATAGTCTGCCAAAGGTGTTACCGGACATGACGGGCTGCGCTCATTTATTGGCTTGCGGCAAGCTACTCTCGTTATTCGTAATGCTTGCACGCGCCAAGTTTAGCGACTACCACGGCAAAACCGCAATAGCAATCAGGGGGCGCCCTTTTCGCGTTTGGATTTAGCGAAGATGTACGCCATCCCGGCACCTATCATTAAAGATTTTTTATCCTTTACTAACGGGCTATCGGCGAATACCGCCCCCGATAAATCATCGTAACGGGCGAACGCACCGAACCAAATATCGCCGACCTGCCGGCTGAAGCCCACGCTAAAGCGGCTGCCGCTGTAACCCGCGCGCGCGTCGTAAGCATCGCGCTCGGCGGTTTTAAAAACCGGGTCCACGGCATAATAGTAGTCATGATATTTGTTACTGGCATAAAGTGGGCCCAAGGTAAATTCAACATAGCCATTATCATTGGAACCGAAAACGGGAAGTTTTAAATCGAAGTGCGGGGCGAACACCCAGCCGATATTTTTAAAATGGGCAAGGTCGGTCGCAACCGCCGCGCGCAACGGCAGCTCCAGGGAGAACCGCTCTTTCGCCTGCCCTTCCCACAACTGGATTTCCAAGGATGGGCCCATTTCAATCGTAGGGTCGAGATTCGGCATGCCGGTGCGCGCCTGGTTCTTGCCGCTGTTGACGGGAAGACCCGCGGTTACGCTCAAAAATAATCTAACCCGCTCCGATCCCAGCACCTTGTTGCGCACTCCTTCCCTGTCGACGGTCACTGCGTCCCCGCGATAAACAACATAGGGTAGCGGCAGTAAATAACCATGGCGTTCGTTCGCCCCGCGATAATCCGACATATAAAGACCGCCTACGCCTATACCCAACTCCCAGCGCGGCAATTCCTCCGCTTGAAGTTCACCAAACAGCCCTGGGACGAGGAACCCGGCGGCGACAAACAGAAAACGGAACTCCATACCAAACTTATTCTTATATCCTTAAAATCCTGGAGATGATAAAAAAGCAGTGTACTAACTCTGGCTTGTAATGCAAAGTAATACTGACTCATAATTTTTGCGGAAAGACTTCACACTTATGTGGACTAAACCATTATTGAAACTATTTTTCGCGCTAGCGCTGCCCCTGGCGCTGTTGCATCCCGGCTACGCACAATCGGCGTTCGAGGGGCAGGCAGCGCCCGCGAAACCTTCTTATCGCCAGCCGGCGCCATCACAGGCAATACCGCCCGCTCCACAAAACAGGTCGAAAAAATTAGAGGCCCCGCAGGCACGCGGTTTATTATGGAAGATCGAATCGCCCGGCGTACGAGCCAGCTATCTGTTCGGCACCATCCATTCCGACGATGCGCGCATCACCCAACTGCCGCCGGCAGTCAAACAGCGTTTTGACCATGCCACCAGTTTCACCATGGAGTTAATCGCGAACGGCGCCGGCATTGTCGACATGGCCGAGGCAATGTTTTTTAATGACGGCCAGACCTTGGAAAAGGTGCTGGGCAAGGATCTTTATGCCCAGACCCTACAGGCGTTGACCAGCCGCGGCCTGCCCACGCAAGGGATAGAAAAACAGAAACCTTGGGTGATCATGATGAGCTTGAGCATGCCTAAGCCGAAGAGCGGCTTAGTGCTGGACCTGGTATTACAGCTGGAAGCAACCAAACAAGAAAAGCCGACCTATGGGCTGGAAACCATGCAAGAGCAAATTGAGCTATTCAACAGTATGTCTATGGGCGATCAAGTGCATTTGCTTGCGGAGACGTTGCATACCGCCGCGCAAATGGACGCCCAATTTGAAGAGCTGCTCCAGACTTATTTAAATCGTGATCTCGCCGGTTTAATGGCGACCAATGATAAATATCAGCCGGACAACGACGCGGTCTATCGCTCTTTTATGGATCGCTTATTAAACAAACGCAATATTAAAATGTTGCAGCGCATGCTGCCGCGGCTTAAGGAAGGCAACGCCTTCATCGCCGTCGGCGCGTTACATCTGCCCGGCCCGGAAGGCTTGTTAAGCCTGCTGGAAAAAACCGGTTACCGCATAACTCCCATTTATTAAATAAAGGATATCTTCTTATGGCCGATAACCTACCCGCCGGACGCCAGCCCACTTTGCGTGTAGTGCCCATGCCTGCCGACACCAACCGGGCGGGGGATATTTTTGGCGGTTGGATTATGTCGCAAGTAGATATCGCCGGCAGTATCGCCGCCCACCGGCGCGCCGGCGGGCGCATCACCACCGTTGCCGTGAATGCGTTTCAATTCAAAAAGCCGGTGTTCGTCGGTGACCTGATCAGTTGTTACGCCGAGGTCATCCGGGTCGGGCACACCTCGTTAACCGTAGATGTCGAAGTTTATGCCGAACGCTACGACCTGGAGGGCGCCGAAGAGTGCGTTAAGGTTACCGAGGCTACGCTCACCTATGTAGCTATTGATAAAAATCGGATCCCGCGCCCGGTGCCGCCGGAAAAAGATAGAGTAATTTAGCAGAGTGATGAAAAACTCGTTTTTCAGCACCCTGCGGTGCGGTATGACGAAATCACACTTGATCAGAGTCTCCCTAATTAAGCGACATGGGTCTTTTTCCGGGCCGCACCTTTCTTAAATACAAACGCATTAGCTTGTACATCGACGATAATAGTCTCGCCGGGTGCGAACTTGCCTTGCAAAATCTCCTGGGCCAGCGGATTTTCCATCGATTGCTGTATGGCCCGCTTAAGAGGTCGGGCGCCGTAGACCGGATCAAAACCGGCCTCCACCAATTTATCAATAGCCTTATCCGTCAAATGCAGATCCATGTCGCGCGCCAATAAACGGTCCCGGAGATATTGGATTTGAATGTTCGCAATGCGATGCAATTGCGCGCGCGCCAATGGATGGAATACCACCACATCATCGATGCGATTGATAAATTCGGGACGGAAGTGCTGTCCTACAATCTCCAGCACCGCTGCTTTCATGCGTTCGTAATTTTCTTCCACCGCACGCCCCTGTGCGTCTCCCACCATCTCCTGAATTACGTGTGAACCCAGATTCGAGGTCATGACGATCACCGTGTTACGAAAATCGACCGTGCGCCCTTGGCCGTCGGTCAGGCGGCCATCATCCAACACCTGCAATAAGATATTAAATACCTCCGGATGCGCTTTCTCGACCTCGTCCAACAGAATCACGGAATACGGCCGGCGCCGCACCGCCTCGGTCAAGTAACCTCCCTCCTCATAACCCACATAACCCGGAGGAGCGCCGATCAGGCGCGCGACCGAATGCTTTTCCATGAACTCGGACATGTCGATACGGATCATTGCCTCCTCGGTATCGAACAAGAACGCGGCCAGCGCTTTGCACAATTCTGTCTTGCCCACGCCGGTAGGCCCCAGGAACAGGAAAGAGCCATTCGGCCGGTTAGGATCCGACAACCCCGCGCGCGAACGGCGGATGGCATTCGATACTGCTTTGATTGCTTCGTCCTGACCAACCACGCGCTTGTGCAACTCTTCTTCCATGCGCAATAACTTCTCGCGTTCGCCTTGCATCATCTTGGAGACTGGAATACCGGTCCACTTGGATACCACTTCGGCAACCTCGTTCTCGCCGACTTCGTTGCGCAACAGCGTTTTTTCCTTATTCTCAGCGACACTTGCAGCACTAAGCTGTTTTTCCAGTTCCGGAATGCGGCCGTATTGCAGTTCGGACATGCGCGCGAGATCGCCCGCGCGGCGCGCGGTCTCAATCTCCAGACGGGCGCGATCCAATTCTTCTTTAATATGTTGTGTGCCCTGCAGCGCGGCCTTTTCCGCTTTCCACACTTTTTCCAGCTCGGCGTATTCTTTTTCCAGCTTGACAATCTCTTCTTGCAATATTTGCAAGCGCTTCTTCGACGCCTCGTCGGTTTCTTTTTCCAACGCAACCCGCTCGATCTTCAACTGGATCAGGCGCCGGTCGAGCTTATCCATCGCCTCAGGTTTAGAATCGATTTCCATACGGATGCGCGAGGCGGCTTCATCGATAAGATCAATCGCTTTATCCGGCAATTGCCGGTCGGTGATGTAGCGATGGGATAACGTGGCCGCGGCCACGATCGCCGGGTCGGAGATATCGACGCCGTGGTGCACCTCGTATTTTTCTTTCAAGCCGCGCAGGATGGCGATGGTATCCTCCACCGTCGGTTCATTGACCAGGATCTTCTGGAAGCGCCGCTCCAGCGCCGCGTCTTTTTCGATATATTTACGATACTCGTCTAAGGTCGTGGCGCCGATACAATGCAACTCACCGCGCGCCAGCGCCGGCTTCAGCATGTTGCCGGCGTCCATCGCGCCCTCGGCCTTGCCGGCGCCGACCACGGTATGCAACTCATCGATAAATAAAATGATCTGTCCCTCTTGCTTCGCAAGATCATTCAGCACCGCTTTTAAACGTTCTTCGAATTCGCCGCGGTATTTCGCACCGGCAATCAACGCGCCCATGTCCAAGGACAATAAACGTTTACCCTTCAACCCTTCCGGCACCTCACCGTTGATAATGCGTTGTGCCAATCCTTCGACGATTGCGGTTTTGCCCACGCCCGGCTCGCCGATCAGCACCGGATTATTTTTTGTGCGCCGCTGCAATACCTGAATCGCTCGCCGTATCTCGTCGTCGCGCCCGATCACTGGATCGAGTTTTCCCTGCTCGGCGCGCTCGGTCAGATCGATGGTATATTTTTCCAACGCCTGGCGCTGCTCTTCGGCATTCGGGTCATTGACATTTTGTCCGCCGCGCATATCTTCTATCGCCCGTTCGATCCCGTTCTTGGATACCCCGGCTTCCTGCAACAAACGCCCCAACTCGCCCTTATCCTCCAGGGCCGCCACAATAAACAGCTCACTGGAAATATATTGGTCGCCGCGTTTCTGAGCGAATTTATCCGTGAGATTGAGCAGCTTGGCAAGATCATTGGAGATATGCACATCACCACCCGTGCCTTCCACCGAAGACAACCGGTCCATCGCCTGGCTTAACTTTGAGCGCAAGGCGTTAACGTTCACATCGCTTTTGCTCAGCAATTGGCGCGTAGTGCCGCCGTCTTGGTCTAACAGCGCCACCATTAAATGGACGGGCTCGATAAACTGGTGATCGCGACCCACCGCCAGGCTTTGCGCTTCCGCCAAGGCCTGCTGAAATTTACTGGTCATTTTATCCATGCGCATGAGGGCACCTGTAAGCCGGATTTACTCTTCCTTAGATGGGGAGGTGATTCAATAATTTCAAGCTGCCAAAGATCAACGTAGGTTGGGTTAAGCCGCGCAAGCGGCGAACCCATCAAAATCATAGGTTTTGAAAAATCTCTCCAGCCCCTTGTGCCGGAAGCTCTTGATCATATTAAAAGTGTAAAGTGTCGCTTGTCAATTCTTCGTACCTCCCAGCGGGTCTTGCCTGCACCGAGTGGACTGGCTTGGCAGGGCGCCTACTGGCATCGCTAAAACACCCCTAAAGTTCGTGCATTACAGCATCACATTATTTCCCAGACAGGATCCGGCCTAGTTCACGTAGAAATCCTTCCGGCTCGTGATCTTTATAATAAAGCGGATGAAACGGAAAGATGCGCGCGCGGCTGCGTAGGAACACGGCGGAGACGGTTTTGCCTTGGCCGCGCACGCCTTCCACGCGCAGGGGACATACCGGCACGCCGGTCATCTCCGCCATCAGCATGACGCCGCGCTTAAGCGCAACCGGCGGTTCGTGATCCAAGTGAATGCCGCCATAAGGAAATAACGCGACGACCTCGCCCGCCTCCAACGCCTGCCTCACGGCTTTTAGCGCCCCGCGTGGATTCGATTCTCTGCCTACCGGGATACAGCCAATGGCTTTGAATAACCACTTGAGCCACCAGCGGTCATATTCTTCTTGTGCGATCATAAAACGCAACGGGCGCGGGCTGGCGGCAATCATTAATAAAGGATCGAGGCCGGAGACATGATTGGCGACCACCAACGCGCCGCCGGTTTTCGGCAGCAATAGTTCTTCATGTTGCAGGCGGTGAAATCTCCGGCAAAGGAGGCGGTTCAATCCATCCAAACGATTGAGCCATTTATTGCCCCAGTCCGCGATGTGATTGGCTTCCAGAATTCTTACCCACGACTGGACTAAAAACCAGCAGGCGGTAACCACCAATAATGCGGCGCAGCCATATAAAATTTTTTCCAAATGCGCATCGATAGCTGGATCGAAATAAAAGACTAAGCTCGGGATAACAAAGGTCATAGAAGTCAGTTGTTCTTTAATGCCGAAAACCCGGCCGCGCAATTCGTCCGGTGTGGTACGTTGCAAACCGGTGTCGACCAACACCAGCACCACCGCTCCCAGCGCGCCCAGCAGCATCACCACCAGCAGGCTCAAATAAAACTGATAACTGCCGGCTAATACCACCGCCGTCAAGGCGACGCCAAGCAATACCGGCCAAATATGGCGCGCAAACGCCTCGATGGCGGTTACCCGCCGGCCGGCGATCACTGCGCCGAGCAGCATGCCCAGTCCCAGCGCCGCCTGCATATTACCGATGCCGGCCACGCCGCCGCCGAAACGCACATAGGCAAAACTATTGATCGCGGAATACGCCGCTGCCGCCACCGCCCAGAACAGGCTGGCGGTAAACAGCATGGCGAGAATCCCCTGTTTCGCCGCGATGAACGGCAAAATCTTTTTGTGATTGGCGTTAACTGCGCCGGCAGGCTGCTCGCGCTGTGGGCGGCTATCAACCACAATGCGCCACAGCAGCCCGGCGGAGACGAAATAACTCGCCATGTCCAGGAGAAAAAACGGCACCGGCGAGCGGCCTTGGTCCACCCCCATGCTGTGGGCAAGATGACCGCCGATAAAAGATCCGATCATGGTGGCAATGATATTGGTGGTGGCCGACAGGCCATTGGCGGCTTGCAGGGCCCGATCCGGCACCAGGCGCGGAATCAGTGCGGATTTGGCTGGATTAAAAAAGCCGGCCATCAACCCGAGCAATAATACCGAAGCATACACCGCGGTCTCGCCATAGCGCGGAAACGTGAACGGCAAGGTCATCACGATCACCGCGCGAACCAGATCGCTCGCGATCATGACGTAGCGGCGATCCACGCGATCCACCACCCAACCGGCGATGGGTGAAATCAGCATATGCGGCGCGATGACTAAAACCGCGATCAACGCCATGGCCGCGGTAACACTGTGATAACCGGCGGCGGTGAATAAAGCGATGATCCCCATTTGCTCCAGGCGATCGCCTAAGCCGGAGATAATCTGTCCTCCCCAGAGCTTCAGGAAATCCCGCGACTGCAAGGCGTGCTTAAAGTTAATCATGGCGCGGATAATTAGATACGATTTCTATGGCCTAAACTAGCCCGCTCCGGTACGCGGGGAGCGCCGGCGATACTCCGCCACCATCTCCGGTAGAGCGGTTTCCAAGGTTTGGCGAGGTTGAAAACCTAATTCGCTGCGGATTTTAGCCGAGTTGTACCACGCTGAATCAATCAATTTTCCCAGGGCGTCACTGTTCAGAACAAAAGGCCGCCCCCTCGCCCTTCCAATTAAGTCGCCCCAGCGCGCACAGAACTTTAAGAAACCGAGGGGAATCATCCAGCCTGGTACCGGCCGATTCAGCGCGGCGCAGATCAAGATATAGATCTGGCGAGTGGAATAGACTTGATCATCGGTTACCAGGTAAGTTTGCCCCCGGGCGGCGGGCATCGAAGCCGCCAGCAGCATGGCTTGCACGACATCATCGACATGCACCAGGGAGCGCTTATTGTTAACTTCCGGCAAAGGCGGGAACCAGCCTCGGTCAACAGCAGCAATCATCTGTGCGAGGTTGCCCTGATTATCGCGACCGTAGACCAGCGGCAGCCGCAAGTTACAGACATGCAGGCCATGCTCAGTGCCGGCGGCCAACACCAAGCGCTCGGCGGTTAACCTGGCTAAACCATAGTAAGTTTCAGGCGCCGGCGGGGAGGACTCATCGAGGCAGGCTGCATCGCCCTCTCCCATCGCCTTGGCGCTGCTTACATAAATAAATCGCTTAACACCTGCCCTAATCGCCTCCGCCAACAACGCCTGGGTCCCGTCTACGGTGATCCGCCGGTGCAGTTCTTTGGCCTCGCTGTCGGGAATACCGATAGCATGCGCATAACCCGCGAGATGAAACACGGTAGCTACATCTTCACACGTACCTAAAAGAGTTTCCGGCTTGATCATATCGCCGTAATAACCAGCCACCGCGTCCGGCCAAAGGTGAGAAACTTTAGCCGTATCCCGCGCTAAAACCCGGATATTAACGCCGCGTTGCCGCAAGGCAGCCACGAGACGGCGGCCGATAAAGCCGGTGGCGCCGGTCACGAGTGAACTTTTCACATCATCTTCAGACAGGAGGGCCATAAAATAGACAAAATCAGCCGCAGGATCGGAGCGCGGCTGCCGAATGAGGAAGCTTAATTATTAAGGTTGTCATAATATAATAACCAGCGCGGTTTTATTCGCTCTGCTAGAACTATATCAAGGAGAGAAAACATGCAAGGCAAAATGACCACTTATCGCGGGCGGTGCCACTGCGGGAAAGTGCAATTTGAGATCGAATCCACGCTGGAGCCCGCGAACCGCTGCAATTGCTCCGTCTGCATCCGAAAAGGCGCAGTGATGACGCGTGTGCCGGCGGATAAATTTAAACTCATCGCCGGTGAAGA
>WNFB01000625.1_pt1 | contig 29041 bp, 34 predicted proteins | sample 5400501 | NCBI WGS metagenome assembly WNFB01 (sample SAMN13153341, study PRJNA577476) | soil metagenome | isolation source: 200 cm saprolite under Douglas fir tree site 2 hole 1 | place: USA:California | collected 2015-04-18
GGTATCAAGTGCAGCGATTGTATGGGTCTTAAGGCTGCCAGGTCGAAAATCGATCCTAGGTCTACGAAGAATGCTTCGTCGCGTTGGCCCGCGAAAACCTTCGACCCATCGTTCAGAGTGTTGATGGCATCACTGGCTAGCGTAGGATAGTTTGGGGTCGATCTTGGACCTATATTCACTGGTGGGGTTGGCAGGTTTGATCCAAGGATCGTCGTGCTGCCGGGTCGACGACGGCCTACGACTCGTGTCACTGAGTAGTGCTGCTTTATGTTCCAGTTGGGATCGCCGAGAGAGGAAATCGGGCCTGTGTTGTAGAGAAAGGTGTTCGGGTTACTGATCACTGTGTTGAATCTGAACTGGTATGTTATGTCCTCGTGGCCGTCACCGTCATTGTCAATGTTGATCTCGTAGAGGACATCATCTCCGAAGGTGTTGAAGTTGGGACCGCCTGCCGGTTCCTCCAGTGGGATATAGTTCGCGATAAAAGTGACTGTGTCAGGCCTGTCGGGACTCACAAACGCATACAGGTCAGTATTGTCTGCGACCGGGTCTTTCGATATCTTGGGGGCTTCTCTATGCGAGGTCAATCCTATTCTGGTCTCCTATTGAATCTTGCTTGCGATGGCGCCAGCAAGTCCTGAATCTTTCACCTTGACTTCATTGTGCCCACTCATCACTGTGAGATTTTCGCCTTCAACCGTCACTACAATAGGCTCTGAGCCCTGGTTGTTGGGGGGAGAGGTCTTAAGTGGGTCAGCCGGTAGTGGGATCTTGCCCATCATAGCGGTTGCACCGGCAGCCACTGCAGCGACTCCTACACTGTATTTCAGAAAGTCTCTTCGGGATATCTTGTTCTTCGGTTCCTCAGATTCGACGTTTTCGAGTCCTTTCTTGTTTTCTTTCAAGAATTTTCTGACCCTACTCCTTCAAGATGGTTCTTAACGGTTTTTCCAAATCTCTCCGGAATTCCCCACCCAGATTCTATCGTGAGATAGCTTGAGCAACCACGGTTGGCTCGGAAGTCTGCGTTCGAGTCTAGTCAACCCCCTTTCTTCGTCGCTGAGCCCCTTCCGGAATACTACGAATAGAGGTGTGGAAATCTTGCGGGTTAAGGTCCTGCAGTTTTTGGTCTCCTTGACCAACAATGGGGAGCCTTTAGTCAAGGCGGACTCTCGATGAGAACGAGAGCTAAGGCCCTAACGAGAAACTCTTTCGGTCCTTATTTCCAGGTGACGCGAAGCAGATTTGCCAAAGCTAAGGCCTCTCCCATGTTGACTAGGAGCATGTAGATTGAAGCTTGGTCCACAAAGGCGGCTGCTGAACTCACGTTCATGAAGAGAAAAAGCCAGAATACTAGTATTGCAAGGTTCAACACAACGAAGAAGCTGCCGAAGAGGACGAGGCCTAAAGTGAAAGATGACTTGATTTTTCTGTAAGTGCCGAAGTAGATTGCCAACAGAGCGAGAGTCATGGCGATATTTGCAAAGGCCACGACGGCGCTAGCCCAGAGTGCAAGAGCCAATGTTTTTCCCTTCTACTTCCTATTTGTTCTGCTTATCTTCCTTTTTCCAATTTTACCCCAAATTTCGTCCAGGATTGGAAGCGCTTCCTCCATCTTGGGTGTCAGGAAGAGGACTGCACCGTAAGCCCCCTTTTCAGAGGGAACAACAAGACCATTCTCTTCCAGAACTCTGATGTGATGTTGGACCGTTTTGTAGTCTACTCCCAAACCCTGTGCAAGTTGATGCGCGTTACATGGACGATTCTGAATAGTCTTGATAATTTCAGCCCTACTTGGTCCCCCACGAGTTCCCGCGAACAAATACCAAAGTAGTCTTCTCAGATACTTCTCGCCAAAGATGGCTACTGAAACATCATCCTTTGACGCGGTTCGAAGGAACGGAGTTCTACGAAAGAGATAGTCCACAAGAGGTGAGAACTGAGAAACCTGAACTACCGAACCGATTTCCTCCAAGAGAATATTGCACGAACTGCCTTTCGAAAACCCTTACCCATCCTTAGCTATAACGGTTTCAGGATCAGTTTTCAAAAAAGACTCCTCTCAGCATTGTAACCTCACTTAGAAATCTCAACCAGTCGGTACTTGAAGGTGGCATTCGGGCAGACCTCGCCGAATATTATCAGCCCGCCCGATGTCGTTCGTCATCGCGTTGGCTGAGAACGCTCCGCCCTATTTTCAGCGGAAATTCATCATCTGTACCGGCATAACCTAAAGGAGGCATTTAACAAGTTTGGAGAGATCTTCGTTTTCCCGAGCAATCTTTATGGTCATATGCTTGCTTTTCCGCACTGCGCGCAGAAAACTCCGCTAGGGTCGATGGGTCCGCTGCAGAAGGGGCACTTTGTGACTGCCTGCGCAACATTTTTGCCATCTGGAGTTTCCTTCTCGTACCTCTTCGCATACCATAATGCTCCCTCGATGAGTATGATCATCGGAACAAACAAGGCGAGGTCCGCCAGAGGCCCGCCGTCCGGTGAAGCGATCGCGGTTACGATTAAGGTCACGGCCCAAACGTATTTTCGGTTCTTGATAAGTGGTCTAGTGCCCATCACATGCAACTTTACAAGAAGTACGAAGAACACGGGTATCGTGAAGGCGAAGCCAGAAGCCACTATGACGAAAAATATGAGATTGTAGAAATCGGAGGCAAAAATGAATGTGGATATTCCAACAGCCTGAAAGAAGGGTATAGAGAAGAAGAAGATGAAAGGTAGTAGGACAAAGAAAGCGAAAAGGGCCCCCGCAAGAAAGAGTACCGAGAACGCGCTGACGAACGGATAGATGGACTGTCGCTCGCTGGGCTTTATAGCCGGATCGACGAACTTGTAGATCTCATAGGCTAGAACGGGAACACTCGTCGCAAATCCGAAAACAGCCGCGCCAACAACAATAACTTCCAAGGGCGATGTGACGGTTCCACCTATCAGAGTGTACTGAGCTGGAAGCAGACTGCTTCGGATAGCGAGAAGAATGGCTGCAATTAGGGGATGGTAGATCTGAAAAGGATTCCGAAAAACTGAAAGCGGGTCTGCGGGAAACGCAAGAAAGAAAACAGTCGCGATTACAAAGGAGTATATCCAGACCTTGATCCGTCTTGAAAGCTCACCGATATGATCCCACAGCGGGAGGATCTTTTCCTTCTCACCCTTATCACCCAAAGACTTGCACTGGTCTCCCGCCAATTCAATAAGGTTTCAACGGACTGCCCCTGATTGTCAAAGCATGAACTGACCTACAACAATTTGTTTCAGTATAACCACCGGTAAATATTCGAGACTTGAATCTCGGTGAGGTCGAGTCGTCCTGGCTTTTCTACTTCTGAGCTGCCTTGACGATATCGTCAGATATTTCTTGGCGGGTCTTACCTTGGGTATTGATTCCCAGTTTTTGAGCGGTCTCGATGAGAGGGTCTGAGGTTGACGCCGGTGTGGAAGTGCTTAGGGGCTGTACTAGTCCCTTGGATGCGTCGTCGAATTCCTTTCGAGCCTTGCCTATTGACCTAGCTAGTTCGGGAATCTTCTGCGGTCCCCAAATTAGTATGACTGCCAGCACGCCCAGGATCAGCAGTATTTGGAAGGGGTCTCCGAATGCCATTTGATTTCCTTACTTGTGGTTCGAAGTTCCAAGCTTTAACCCTTTACCATAATCGGCCCCAGAAGTCACACAACTTGGGAAAGCTTATCGTTGGCCCGGCTTCGCGGAGGGCAAAGGCGGATAACCTGTGAGAATCGTCGTCTGTGTACGTAGGGTCCCCGACACAGCGGCTAGAATCAAGATAGCCCCGGACGGGAAGTCCGTAGATACCTTTGACGTTGAGTTCGTAATCAACCCTTACGAAGAGTATGCTCTGGAAGAGGGGGTCCAGCTGAGGGAGAAATATGGCGGAGAAGTTACGATCGTCACCCTCGGACCCGAAAAGTCTACGCCGATGATACTCAAGGCCCTCGCTCTGGGCGCGGACAAAGCTATTCATCTGAAGAGTGACAACTTTCTCAATGATCCCAGCGCCACTGCACACGCTCTCGCAGATGAACTGAGGTCCATCGAGTTTGACGTTCTTCTCTTCGGAAAGAAGGGTGTTGATGATGATAACCACCAGGTAGGCCAAATGGTCGCCGAACTATTGGGCATCCCCTGCGTAACGCAGATTGTGAAACTGGAAATTTCAAATGGAATGGCGACAGCCTATAGGGAAGTCGAAGGCGGGGCAATCGTCGTTGAGACGAGCCTTCCAGCGGCCTTCACTGGTGAGAAGGACTTGACAGTTCCGCGGTATGCTTCCTTGCGAGAACTCGTAGCGGCCAGGAAGAAGCCAATTGTTGTGAAAAACGTGCAGCAACAACCCTCCCTCCTAGAAGTTGTTTCTGTCCAATATCCGCCTCCACGGACCCCCGGCAAGATAGTTGGAAAGGGAGCTGAGGCTGTCCCATTACTCGTGAAACTACTTCATGAAGAAGCCAAGGTAATCTAGAAATGGCAGGTCCGATTCTAGTATTCGCGGAATCAACTGGATCGGAGTTCCGCAAAGCAGCTTTTGAAGCGGTGACCGAGGGAAGAAGGTTGGCCGATCTTCTAAGAGTCGAAGAATACGCCCTCGTGATTGGTAGTGGAGTGAAAGGTCACGCGCCTGAACTGGGGAAATATGGAGCTGACAAAGTTATCGTGGCAGATGACCCTTCGCTGGCTCTCTTCCACCCTGACTACTATCGAAAGATCGCTCTCGATGCGGCCAAGAAGACCAACCCCGGCATCATACTTATTCCCGCGACATCGACCGGGAAGGACCTAGCCCCCCGTTTGGCAATTCACCTCAACACTGCTGTCGCCAGTGAGTGTACTCAGCTGGAACTCGACAATGGCGAGATGGTGGCCACAAGGCCAGCTTACGCGGGTAAAGTGTTGATAAAGCTCAAAATCAAGACCTCGCCGAAAATCGTCACCCTCCGACCCAATGTATTCACTGCCAAAGAAGTCTCACCCGCTCGGAATCCCACAATTGATCAGGCACTAACCGAGCTGCCAAATTCAAGAATGGTCGTGAAAGAGTTCGTGACTCACGGAGCAAAGAAACTTGACCTAACCGAGGCCGGCATCATAGTTTCGGGAGGCCGAGGCATGGGAGGTCCGGAGAACTACAGGATTCTAGGAGAATTGGCTGAGGTCATGGGGGGTGTAGTGGGCGCTTCAAGGGCTTCTGTCGACGCAGGCTGGAGACCTCACTCCGACCAGGTCGGTCAAACAGGGCGTACCGTATCGCCTACTCTCTACATCGCGTGTGGAATCTCAGGGGCTATTCAGCATCGTGTTGGAATGATCAACTCTAAAGTCATTGTCGCCATTAACAAGGATCCCGAAGCCCCAATCTTCGGATTCGCAGACTATGGCATCGTGGGTGACGTCTTTGAAGTAGTTCCAGCTCTAACTCGGGAGATGAAGAAGTTTTACGGTAAGAGCTAAGCGTGAAATCATTCCATGTGAGACTTCAGAAATCGTCCCAAGTCTTGGCTAAGAGGGCTCCTTGAAACGTCAATCACGGGCATTTCGATGTTTCCGGCTTTTACGTTGTGACTAAACTCCTGCATTGGCGCGAAACTGATGGAAGCTATGTAGAGTTCTCCTTTGACGTATTCTTCAGGCAACTCAGGAGGCGGAATCGGTTGCGACACGAACACAACGCCTTCGCACCAGTTGAGTAGAATCGGCTGTCCCATCTTCATGATTATGGCGAGAGAGTTGACGAGTTGTTGGGGATTCTCATACCTAACGAGCTCCCTGACGATGACTCGTTTCAGCGGTTCGTAAGCAATTTCGACCATTGTTAAGTCAGACTCTTATTGTGGTGTGTGTTGAAGGCCTATTTGTTGGTTAAGATGATTTGGGACACTCATCCTAGTTTGAAGCTGACCCCTTTGCCGCCTGAGGGATACTTCCATGTAATCGCTTTAGCCCCGATCTTATGGCAGACGATTAGGCATGCGCCGGTTTCCATGCACCCTTCCGTGTTGTAGTTGAGCTTGTCCTGCCATGTGTAGACCTGGGCGGGGCATATGTAGAGGCAAGGTTTCCTCTCACAATTTTGGCATATCTCTGTGTCAACTGTGATGAAAGGTTCCGGATCTTTGCTGAAGCTAACAAGTGCCAGTCGTTTGTCCAAAGTCATCGCTTTTTCCTCAGACATGGCTAGAAAGTCCTTGCACCACTAAGCATGTCTCGAATTAAGGTAAGTGTCGATACTCGTCCTTTTGTCTGTGAGCGTAACTCCTTCAAGATCTTCTTCTTTCCTGTCCCGTCAACTCGATAGACCGCCTCGGCTGCAGAGCAGAGGAGTTCAGGATAGACTGTGTACAGTCGCTTGTTTCTTAGGTAGCTCGGCACGCGGTTGAACGTGTACATGTCTCTTAGAGATGGTTCTTGCCGCAACCTTCGCTCAAAAGCTTGCATCGAACCAGCGGAGTAGTCCTTCTTCTTTCTAGCCTCTAGAATAGTTTGAGCGGCTGCGACTCCCGCTCCGATGGCCATATCGACCCCTCGAAAAGTGTAGCCATTATTGAGGAGGTGGCCTGCTGCATCTCCGGCGACCAGCATTCCACCCGTGTACGGGCGAGTTAGAAGTCCGGGTCCAGCTTCTGGGATCATGTGAGCATCATACTCGATTGTTCTTCCTCCTTTGAGGAACCGTTGAACTTTGGGATGACCTCTCAGTTTTCCCATCAGAGTGTGAGACGGTACACCTTGGAGAGACACGTCATCTCCCCCAACGACCATCCCCAGTGCGAGACTATCCTTGTTTGTGTAGAGAAAGCCTCCGCCCCGCAGTCCTCCGGAACATGCTCCGACGAACACGTGAGCCGCCCCTTCGCCGGGGTCGAGTCCAAACCTTTCCTCGATTGTGTCGGATGGAAGCTCTACGACGTCTTTCATGCCCATTGAGATCTCTTGAGGTTCAAGCATTGTTACTAGTCCGGCCTTTCGGGCGAGGCCCGTAGTTGTTCCATCGCATGCTATCACTGCCTCGGTCGGAATCTTGTCCTGCCCCGCTACTATTCCTTTGACTCGTCCGTTCTCAAGAATTAGGTCATCTACTCGAGCCTCGTTGATGAGTGAGGCTCCGGCTTTCTCGGCCTGTTCCGCCAGCCATTTGTCGAATTTCGCTCGTATAGCGGTAAAGCTTCCCTGGGGGTCCTTGGACTCGTATTCGACGGAAAACGCGCTCTCCTCCGTCATGAACGTGATTCCTTCCTTTCGGATGAAACGCTCAACAGGGGCCTCTTTCCAGCGGTCCCCTAGGAGTTTCTTGAGGGAGTAGGAGTAGATTCTCCCTCCAAAGACGTTCTTGGCTCCTGGGAACGCCCCTCGCTCCAAGAGCAAGACTTGCACTCCTTCACGAGCCAGGGTAAGTGCGGCTGCGCTTCCAGCGGGACCTGCTCCAACTACGGCGACTTCGAACCCTTCATGCGCCATGAGTATCGCTTGGGAGAACGAAGTTTATTCAGTTTGAGGCTAGTTTGTGAGGTTTGACAGACGTCAGCTCTTTTTGCTGGAAACGCTACGGCGATCGATGCTCATTTTGTTGTGACAGCTGGTATTCGTCGGGGGCCTTCGGCGATGCTTGTTCCTCCTTCCACCTGTTTTTTAGAATCTCTTGGATTAGTTCGACTGCTCGTTTGATCTGCCGTTGCATGGCCATGGGGTCGTAGCCGACGGGAGGTTTCGTGTCTAGGTAGCGTCTGTACATGTCGAAATCAAGAAACTTCTTGCTCGTTTCGAAGATGGCCATTAGAGCCGGGCTATCCATCTTCTCGAGGTCCGATTTGCGGCAGTGATAGAACCCGTTGTCCCGGGCAAAGGTGATTTTCTCATTCCCTATGGAATCGTTGTAGACATCCTCCCACAGGTTCCTGTCTACGTCGTTTTCCTCAGCAAGACCATCGGCTATCTTCGAGGTGTATTCGTTGAACAGTTTCTCGACCTGATCTTCTGGAGTCTCGAGGATATTGGATAGTTGCTGGAAACTGAGCCCCTTCTTGCGAAGGTAGTAGCAGGCCTCTTGCAAGTATACTGATGCGTCCTGGTCAAGGGGCTCTCTAGCCAACTTGCTAGTGACTCCGCTTCGAATCGTGCTTTCGGACAGCGCTAATAAGCTCGGTAGAGAAAAGGTCAATCATCTTCGTGTCTCAATGTTTTGCTGAATTTCTCGGTGTCCTGTTTGCGAGCGCGACTCCCGAGAAAATCAAGAGGAAGCTTAGCCCGTGCCAGACGCTGATGTTTTCACCCAGAAGAAGGAACGATGACAAGACGCCGAAAACTGGGATGAGATTTCCGAAGATGGAGGCACGGCTAGCCCCGATTTGTGAGACCCCCTCGACGTAGAAGAAATACCCAACGACCGTCGAAAGCAGCGCCAGGTAAAAGATTCCCAACCAGGAGTTCAGATTCCAGACGTGGGTCCAGGGCGTCTCGAGTAGTGAGAAGGGAATTAGGAACAGCCAGCCGAAGAGAGAGATCCACGTTATCGTAGCTAGTGAGGAGGGTCCAGGTTTACCCTGAATAAGGGCTGAATTTTTGTTCATGAATCTCCTCAAAAGAACTGTGTAGCAGGCATATACTACGGCTCCACTGAATACGAGGGACACGCCGAGAAGTCGATCCGTAACGCCGACGTTCGGCGAGAGAGTCGCAATAATTGCAATTCCGGATAGCCCAGACAGCAAGCCTACGATTTTCAGCCTCGCAAGGGGCTCTCTGATAAAATAGGATGCGAGGACCGCGACTAGGATCGGGGAGACACCGATTACCAAAGAATCATCGCTCGCGGCTGCGTATCTTACTCCCAAAATGAAGAAGATTTGATAGAGTGTGGTGGAAAGGATTCCTAGAACGACAAAAGTTGGAACCCAAGTTCTGGAGATTCGGACTGAATGTTCGCTTGCCCAGAGAATTGATAGAAACGTTGGGACTACGATAGCATATCTGATAACTGCTCTCGATATGAGAGGCAGTCCCGTTGCCAGAAGTCTTCCCACGGGCCATGCGATTCCCCAGAGAATCATCGTGACCAAGAGTTTACCATACACTGCCCAGTTCGCGTTCAGGTTGCGGTTCAACAAGTAGCAGCCCGAGGGCTCATCGCTGAGTTATTCATGTTTCCGGCTCGAGAGCACTTTCCTTTGAACGTTCGGAGAATTTTCTTGTCACACCGCTAGTTGCGGGAGACTGCTCTTGAAGTATCTCCTGCACTGGCGGCATTGGAAACGATTCTCTGAAAGTACTTTGAGCGGAATGTTACAGAAAGGACATGAGTCCAGCGATGCCAAGCCTGCTCGGTCGCCCGTCTCTTGGGTGGAGACTTCATGTGATGGCTTATTTTTGAACAAGTGTGGATGCTTGCTCTTGTAGAACAGCAACGAAGCCGTGCCTCCGGCCAAGCCTGATAGGGCAACGACCGTCACAGGCCAGATGTGAGCCCAGACGTTCGCCACGTATTCCTGCATGAATGGGTTGTGTAAGTATTCCATTAATAGCCAGAATGCCAGCACTATGTTTGCTGCAAATTGACCGGTAACTAAGAGGGTGGTCTTTGACAGTTGGATCGCGGGGAGTTTTCTCCATTCCATTTGCAGTTCGCCACGGCGACGCTAAGCTTGCGCGCGCTATTGCAATCCGTGGTCTTTCCGAAAAATAAGCCTACCTGAAATATTGATGGACCATGCGACGCTAGAGTGTGCTGTTATTGGCCCGAGCACTGAGGTTCAGCAACCGATCGTCGGTAAGAATTCTTCCTTTCCGGGATGGCTACGACTGACTAAGTGTTTCTGGAGACAATTCTAAGATTCGGGGTGTAACCTCAGCGATAGGCTTCGTAGTCCTGACCTAGCAAGCTTACAGCGATTTTCTGAACCATTATTTCGTCGGTTCCCTCGTAAATCCGGCAGACCCTTGTGTCAACCAGGTGACGGGGGGCTCGAGTCTCGAAACTGTAGCCACTCGATCCAAATATTTGAACGGTCCGGTCTGCCGCGTCAAACGAGGCGTTTGAAGCGAAGTATTTGGCCTTAGCAATCATTACGTCTGCGTAATCTCGCAGGTCTTTATTGTCTGGATTCGAGTCACTCTTCTGTTTTAGTAGAGCTGCCTTGTAGACAACGTTCTTCGCTGCTTCCAGGCTCGTTGACATTTCACCAAGGTGTCGCTGTATGAGCTGATGTTTTCCTATCTGTTTCCCATGTTGAACGCGCTGCCTAGCGTAAGACACTGCTTCATCGATGCAGTCTTCAATGACACCCAAACAGCCAGCGGCAACGCTCAACCTCCCGCTCATCAGTCCAGAGAATGCGATGCTCAGCCCCTTTCCAGGGGGTCCCATCAGGTTCTCCTTAGGGACCCTACAATTGTCGAGGAAGATTGAGCCAGTGTCGGATGTGGGCATTCCTAGCTTGTGCTTCTGCTGCTGACTGGAGTATCCTTCGAAGTCTCGTTCCACAATGAACGAGGACATACCCTCCCTTTTCCCCTTAGGGTATGCGAAAACTACTGCAACGTCTGCAATGCTTCCGTTGGAAATCCAGGCCTTACTGCCATTCAACAGGAAATAGCTTCCCTTGTCTTCAAACGTTGTTCGCAGCGAAGCCGGGTCGCTACCCGCAGTAGGCTCAGTGAGACCGAAACACATTATCTTCTCTCCTCTTGTAGCGGGAGCAAGATAACGATCCTTTTGCTCGTCATTGGCCCATTTCTGAATCGTTACCTGTCCCAGAGAAATGTGGCCGGAGAGAAAGGTTCGGACTCCGGTTCCCTCTTGGCCAATTCTCTCCAGGGCCAAAGCGTACGAGAGAACATCTGCTCCTTGCCCAGCACCGTATCGCCGCGATATTGGCAACCCTAAGAGTTGTGCTTTCTTGAATATGGGGGCCAGATGTTGGTTGAATTTTCCAGCCAGATATGCTTCGTCCTCGAAGGGGCGCAATTCTTTGCAGGCGCGATCAACTTCGTCGAGGAGGAGTTTTTGCTCATCGGATATGTCGAAGTTCATCTGCGAAAGGTCTGCAAAGCCGGTGTCGACGATACTCTTCAAGGAATGCCGTCTCTTCTCTTGGTCTTGCTGTTAATCTGCGTTTTGTCAAAACGTTATATTACGGGATTCTTAGCATTTCGTTGCGAGGTCAACTCTTGCCTATTCAAGTTGACGAAGAAGACATTCCTTTCTTCGCAGAGGTCATTGCGGGTGGACGCATAACCATCCCTGAAGAAATCAGAAAAATCTTCGGCGTTAAAGATGGTGATCATGTCATGTGCCGAGTTCGGTTGGTAAAGAGAGCCGAAGATGTCAAGTAGAATCATCAACTTTGTCCCCTAGGGCCTCCATTGGCACCCCACTCGTCTGACAATTTTAAATAGCCTCATACCACTCGGGCCATTCTGGAACCCCAGTTGACACTGGCCGTCTCCGATCCCACCGAGATCATAGACGGCTTTCGAGACAAATCTGTTCTTGTAATCGGGGACCTCATAGTAGACCGATACGTGAATTCTCAAGGTCGGAAGCTCTCTCGAGAGGCTCCGGTGCCGGTTGCCGACTATATCTCTGAGGAGCTCGTACTTGGAGGAGCCGCCAATCTCACCAACAACCTTGTAGCCCTGGGCGCCAAGGTCAAGGTGCTAGGGGTTATCGGCAAGGACGAAGCGGGACACTGGATTCAGGAGGAGCTGGGTAAGAAAGGGGTCGACTTGTCGGGTGTTGTCGTCAACGACAGGCCCACCAGCCTCAAGACGCGATTCATACTGAACCATCGCCAATATCTTCGGATCGACAAAGAATTGAGATCAGATGTTGAGCCTCATATCACCAGGCAATTCCTGACACAACTCAAGGACCTTGTTAAAGGAGCAGACGGCGTCGTCTTTTCTGACTACGACAAGGGTGTGATCACGCCAGAACTAATCAGTAATGTCGTAGAGGAGTGTCGGATTCAGAACAAGAAGGTCCTAGCCCAACCCAAGGTTCGACATTACATGGACTACATCGGCGTCTCTATGGTCAAATCCAACGCTCGAGAGGGGAGCATCGCCACGGGGGTTTCTATGGTCAACGACACTTCCCTTCGAAACATGGGTCATAACCTGATGACCCGTCTTGAGTGCGAGAGCTTACTCCTCACTCGCAGTGAACAGGGAATGATTCTTTTCGAGAAAAAGAACATTACCAGTTTTCCCCCCTTCAAGGGTCCCAAGCCTGGGTTCAATGCTGTAGGGGTGCGGGACTGCATGACCGCCGTACTATCCATGTCCCTTGCATGCTCTGCTCCAGTTCGTGACGCCGTCCTCTTAGCAGGTCTAGCCGCAGCGCAACAGGCCGACAAGATTGGCACTGTAGTAGTGGATCTGAACGATCTCCGATCTCAAGCTAGCACAACCGTAGAGCTTGCTGAGCACATAGTTCAGGTCCCGGTTTACTGATCATGGAGCAGGCTCAGATACCTATCGGCATGCTCTTACAGAAAGCCGTGAAGATTCGCACCGACATTCTCGAAATGGTCGCTGAGGCGAAGTCCGGTCATCCCGGAGGAAGCCTCTCGGCTGTTGAGATTCTCGTCTCCCTGTTCTTTTACAAGATGCACCATGACCCGAAGCGCCCCGACTGGCCCGACAGGGACAGATTCGTTCTCTCTAAGGGTCACGCTGCCCCTGTTCTCTTCTCAACTCTAGCCGAGGCAGGCTATTTTCCGGTTAGTGAGTTGAAGACTCTGAGGAAGATGAATAGTCGGTTGCAGGGGCATCCAGATAATCGCATCCCTGGCGTAGAGTTTCCCGGAGGCTCGTTAGGCATCGGTCTATCAGCTGCGATTGGTATGGCTTTAGCAGCTAAACTCAACAAGAAGGACTACCGTGTCTATGCTTTGTTGGGAGATGGGGAGCTAGACGAGGGCGAGACTTGGGAGGCTGCCATGGCTGCGCCAAAGTTCAAGCTGGACAACCTTACGGCAATCATCGACCGGAATGGAATACAGCAGGACGGTCTCACTGAGCAAATCATGCCCAAGGAACCTCTCGGCTACAAGTGGAAGGCCTTCAACTGGCACGTGTTAGAAGTGGACGGCTTCGACTTCCGCCAGGTCGTTGACGCTCTCGACAAAGCCGAGAACATGCGAAACAGACCAACGGTCATAATTGCCCATACCGTCAAAGGAAAAGGCGTGTCCTTCATGGAATGGGATCCGGCGTATCACGGGAAAGCACCTGACAAGGACACTGTCAGAAAGCTTGTGGAGACGATGAGGCAAGAATGAGTAAGGTTGCGTTCCTTTCCCTTCTGTTCATGCAGGAGATCAGTGTCTAGTGCTGGTTCAACTAGGATCCATGCGGGACGCCTACGCCGAGGCCTTGCTTGAACTCGGAGCTAAAGACCATAGAATCGTGGTTCTCGGCGCAGACACTTCAGTTTCCATAAAAACCAGCCTTTTTGCGGACAGATTTCCGGATCGATTCTTCAATGTTGGAATTGCAGAGGCCAACATGATTGGAATAGCCTCCGGACTAGCTCTAGCGGGAAAGATTCCATTTGTAAGCACGTACTCCGCGTTCGTCCCCGGAAAATGCCTCGACCAGATCCGAAACGCTGTCGCCTATCCCAACCTAAACGTCAAGATTGTCTCATCCCATGGAGGTCTAACCGTGGGCCCCGATGGGGCGTCGCATCAGACCGTTGAAGATGTTGCGGCGATGAGGGCCATTCCTCGCATGAATGTTGTAGTTCCCGCGGATGCACCCGCGACGAAGGTCTTGGTCGGTTTGGCTTCGGAAACCCCTGGGCCATTCTATATTCGCCTTAGCAGGCCAAGCATGCCGAACGTATATTCGTCGTCTCCAGACTTGCAGATTGGACGATTCAAACTGTTGAGAGAAGGTTCAGACATCGCGCTGATTGCTTGTGGCACGATGGTCAACGAAGCGATGGAAGCTGCCGACGTAATGTCCAAAGAGAGGATATCTGCTGCCGTCGTCGATTCTCACACCGTAAAACCTATCGATACGGAAGGCATTATCGACATAGCGAAAAAGACGGGAGCCATCGTGACTGCAGAGGAAAACAATATCCTGGGCGGGCTCGGGAGTGCTGTCGCGGAGACCGTCAGTGAACATTATCCAGTGCATGTAGCGAGGATAGGCGTTCGTGATACCTTCGGAGAATCGGGCGAGCACGCAGAGCTTATGGCCAAGTATGGTCTTACCTCAAGGGAAATAGTTCGCGCTTCAAAGACCTTGATCTCGGCCCGGTGACGCTCGAATGAAACTGTTTGTTGACACAGCAAATCTCCCATCCATCAAGACCTTTGTAGATATGGGAGTCTTGGATGGCGTAACCACAAACCCCACTCTCATCGCAAAAGAGAATCGAGAGTTTCTTGACCTGGTAACGGATATTCTCAAGATTGTCCCCGGACCAGTCAACCTAGAGGTCGTCAGCCAAAACGTCGAAGGAATGCTCCAGGAAGGACGCGACCTCGCATCCCTGGGGCCGAATGTCGTCGTCAAGTGTCCTATGACGAGCGATGGGCTGAAAGCCGTAAGGAAGCTTCACGGTGAGGCAATCAAGACAAACGTGACACTAGTCTTTTCTCCGAACCAGGCACTCTTGGCCGCCAAAGCCGGAGCCACATATGTAAGCCCCTTCATCGGCCGGTTAGACGATGCGGGCCACGAGGGACTGAAGATAATCGAGGAGATACTCCAGATTTATCGAAACTATGGGTTCGAGACTCAGGTTCTTGTAGCCAGCATTCGGCACCCCGTGCATGTCGTCGAGGCGGCCAAGCTCGGGGCTCATGTCGCCACAATGCCCCCGGACGTTCTGGAAAAGATGGTAAAGCACCCTCTCACGGATATTGGGCTGAAACGATTCTTGGATGACTGGCAGAAAGCAGGTCTCAAACTGCCTGAGAGAAGAACCGTTGCGCCCAAGGCAAGAACCCTCGTGCAACGTGCATGATGGAATCAGAAAGGGGATAATCGCCGAGCCACGCGGGTATTCTTCTTCAACCGGAATAGGGATTGAGACCTAAATGGGTTTGAATAGTTCTTCAGCGTTAGTCTTTTGAGGAAGCGGTTATTCCTCTCACTGTTACCATTTGACGAAGTTCGTGTTTGTCACCGGCGGCGTAATGTCCGGGATAGGCAAGGGAGTCATAGCAGCTTCTATCGGCAAGATTCTCCAAGTCAGAGGACTAAAGGTCACCGCAGCTAAGATCGATCCGTATCTCAACTATGACGCTGGAACGATGAACCCCTACATTCACGGGGAGGTCTTCGTCACTGAGGATGGGGGAGAAACGGACATGGACATCGGAACCTATGAGAGGTTCCTAGACATTAACGTTCCGAAAAGTCACAACATCACCACCGGTCAAGTCTACTCCTCCGTGATCGAGCGAGAGCGCAGGGGGGATTTTCTTGGAAAGTGTGTGCAAATCATTCCTCACATCACCGATGAGATCAAAGAGCGATTGAGAAACATCGCAAATGAGGAAGGAGTTGACTTAGTCTTGGTGGAGATAGGGGGAACGGTAGGCGACATCGAATCTCTTCCGTACCTAGAAGCGGCCCGCCAACTCCGGCTCGAAGAAGGGATCAAGAACGTCGTCAACGTGCACGTAACCCTTGTACCGATGCTCGATGTTGTTGGTGAGCAAAAGACCAAACCCACTCAGCACAGCGTCCAAGAACTCCGGCGAATAGGAGTCCAACCCGACGTCATCGTTGCTCGCAGCAAGGCACCTTTACGACCGGAGCCTCGCCGGAAGATTGCTCTGTTCTGCAACGTTGAAGAATCGGCCGTCTTTACTTCTCAGGATATTGCAAGTATCTACGAATCTCCAGTTCGTCTGGAACAGCAGGGTCTTGGTAACTATCTGGCAATCAGGCTGGAACTGTCCAAGAATGGGCTTGACTGGACTTCTTGGACGAAGATGGTCGAGAATCATCTCAGCCCCGAAAAGCAAGCTACCATCGCTATCTGCGGAAAGTATGCAGAGCTCGCAGACTGCTACGTTAGCGTCAACGAGGCTCTGCGAGACTCCGGAGCTTCAGCCAATGCCAAGGTAGATTTGGAATTCATTGAAACAGACGATTTTGAAAAAGATCCATCAAAGGTTCGAGTACTCTCTAGGTTCGACGGTGTACTGGTGCCTGGCGGGTTTGGTTCGAGAGGCTCAGAGGGAAAAATCAAAGCGATAGAATATGCGCGGACCCACGATCTTCCCTTCTTGGGCATTTGCTTCGGATTCCAGCTGGCTGTGGTCGAATATGCCCGGAGCATAGGAATCAAAGACGCAGGCAGTTCTGAGCTGGACCCTGCCTCAAAGAACCACGTTATCGGTCTCATGCCGGAACAGAACCATGTTCTGGAGAAGGGAGGCACAATGAGGCTGGGAGCCCATGAAATCACGATCGACCAAGGAACCATCGCGGAATCTCTATACCAAAGGGCGAAGGTTTGGGAGAGACATCGACATCGTTACGAGGTCAACCCAAGATACATTCAACAGCTTATATCAGAAGGATTGAGATTCTCGGGAAAGAGTGACTCTAATCTAAGGATGGAGATTCTCGAGTTGCCGTCAAACAAATTCCATTTTGCGACACAATTCCACGCTGAGTTCAAGTCTCGTCCCGGTAGGCCGTCCCCGCCTTACTTCGGATTAGTTCGAGCCGCACTCCACGCAAGATTGCAGCCGTTAGAGACCGGACAAATTGCCACGCATACATCGCGAGGCGCGTGAGCGAGATTGAACATCCAACCACCTGACAATCAAGGGCTCAAGAACAAGAGAATCACCAAGCGATCCCCTACAGTGACAACAGCGATCCTGGCCGTGACCATAGCACTGGTTTTCCTCGTGACCTTCTTAGTAAGCGTTCAAATTCCCAGCCTCACTCAGGGCCAAGTATTCGATGCCGGAGACATCATGGTCTTCATAGTGGCCCTCACGTTTGGTCCAACGATCGGAGGCGTCGCGGGAGGAGTGGGCTCCGCGTTGTCTGATGCGATCAGTCCGGGGGGTCAGCCCTTTGCTCTGTTTACGTTGCTCATCAAGGGCGGTGAAGGATTGATCGCGGGCTATATCTCTCAACGTGGGTTCAAGGGACGAGAGTTCGTCGCTTGGATATCGGGAAGCCTGGCAATGGTGGCCGGCTATTTGCTTTCGGAGTCTTACTTCATTGGCTTCGTTTTCGGCTCTTCAGTGGCTGTGGGATTGACTGCAGCGCTAGTTGAATTACCATTCAACGTTCTTCAAGTTTTCGCAGGAGGGCTCGTGGGCATACCCGTATCTAGGATCCTGAAACGTTCGCTGCCATCCGCGTTGTATCCCGATAGGGCGATAGGAGCGACTCTACCAACGAAAACTTAGTCTGTCACTCTGGAGGTGGACTTACGCAGATGAACAGGACGTTGCTTCCTCTAACTATTAGACTTCCGAAATTGGTTGATGGATCTCCGCCGCGGAATTCTCTTGCCCCGTCCAGTATTATGTTCATGTGGCTGTCGCAGTCGATCATTTTACCTCGGTATTCGTTGTCATTCTTCAGTTTCACTGAAACGTCACCGTTGAGTTTTCGAATTAGAAGGTTCAGTGGCTTTCTTGACGGTTCCAATTAGATTCCTTGTTCGGGTTGTTCGGCTGTAGGCCATAAAAACTCTTTTGCCGAGCGCGAGTGCGGACTCGTAGAGATGCCTAGTCTTGGTTCAGCTCGGAACCTTCTCTCTGCAGCATTTTCTGGCTGTGTTGTTCTTTCCTGAACTCAGTCTTCATCTTGCCGCACCTTATGCACCTGGCCATCTGTCCCCGTCCTCGCCACTGGTGTGAGCATCCCGGCATTCTTGACCAGACTAAGGAGTCTGGTCTAGTTCTTAAAGTGCACCAGCAAATTCGGACGAAAGGGCTACTTATTCTCGCCTGAGTTCAGCTGGACAAGGTATAGATTCTCTCGGTCGGATATCTTCGTCCAACGTTCAACTCTTAGGAGTTGCAACTGTTTGCTTCCTTGTTGCTGGAACACCGTAAGAGCAAGAGTTGTTGATCTCCCTGCGATTCTTCCGAGTTCGGCGAGCATTTTCGGAAGAGTTGATTCAGCTTCTGTGAGAGATACCGAAACTATGAGGTCCGCTGCTCCATTCTTGATTGGGAGTGATGAAGCGTCTGCCATTATCAAGTGTACTTTTGGAGATTTTCTGCTCTGAGCTTTCTTTAGCATCTCCCAGGAGAGGTCGATGCCTATCCCAGTTTGAAAGGAACAACCGGCTTGTAGCAGGAACTTGCCTGTTCCGCAACCAACGTCGACAGCGAGAACGAACCTTCGACCTTTCAATAGTTCTTGGATCATGCGGTGTTTCGGGGCTTGCTCTTGGCCGTATAACTCGTCGTAAGACCGAGATAGCGCATCATAATATTCCACGACTCTTCCTGTATCTTCCTCGTCCAACGTAGACTGAAATAACCCGTCTATGGAATTGAATCTTTCCAGTGGGATCGAAGACGACCGTCATGGTTTCTCCAAGCATCGAAGATGCTCAACGAGAACTAGTGAAGGGTCTAGAGGCCCGAAAGATGATACTAATGGTCGCCACTTGCAGCGTGAACTATTCGGGTCGCACGGGAAGCCAGCTGGGTGAGGGTGAACGCCTCATCATAGTGAAAGAGGACGGCTGCATCCTAGTCCATCGTGGCAGAGACTATCAACCGGTCAATTGGCAGCCTTCGGGTTGTGTGATTCAAGCTCAGATTGCAGATCATCACTTGTTAGTCAAGGCCGTCCGTCCCAGTCCGCTTGAGAGTCTGAATATCAAAGCCAGTGCGATCCAGCTTCTAGCCACTATTAGTCTGAAGGACGAGGCAGAGTTCATCCTACATGCGAGCGAAGAAGAAATGCAGAGGGCAATTCTTGTCCAACCGGACATTATCGAGCCGGGTCTCCAGATAATGGACTTCGAGAAGAAAGTGGCCCCGGGTTTTGTCGACGTGTACGCCGTTGATGCGCAAGGTAATACTGTTGTGATCGAGATCAAGAAGGACGCTGCGGGAGTCCCAGCGGTAAAGCAGCTGGCAGAGTACCTGAAGTACATTCATGCACCTCCCGGTAGAAAGGTTCGTCCCATCATAGTGGCGCCCTCTCTCGCGAAAGGTGTACAGACAGTGATAGCAAAGATCGGGATAGAATTCAAACAGTTGAGTCTGCAGAAAAGCGTAGAGGTCCTGCGGAAACAAGGGAAATCAGACCAGAGCGCGTTAATGGGCTGGCTTGAACAATCTCCACCTGAATAGCTCATTCTGTCTATTGCCGCGAGACTTGGGATACCCAAGGGGGGGCTACAATGAAGAGTGCTTTTTTCAATGATTGCTTGTTTGGAGCGACAGGACCGACGTACCCACACAGCATGTCCTGCTAGTCTTTCTGTAGAGGGCTGGCAAAGGTAGACGCTGGGCTATTTTTCGTCATAGAAGCGCGGAACAGCCATGGTCGGCTGTTCTGCAATGCCGCTCATGTCGGAATAAGAAATTCAGTCCTCTTCGTAAGGGAATTTTTTCTTAACAGGCGGAGAAGGTTTGACGGCACTCTTGTCATCGGCCTCGACAGCTTTCTGTTCGACTGGTTTGGTCTCCGCTCTCTCATAATCAGCCGTCGTCGCTTCTGGAGCTGGCTTCGGTGGGAATGGGCTGGTGCTCTCGGTCGGGGTTGGAGCCGTCGGCTTCGTTACGGTTGTGTTGGCTGAGAGGGGTCCTGTAGGCTCGGAGAGTATGGGCGGTTTTCTGGGCAAGAGTGTAACAGCCGGAGGCTTCGGCGCATTCAGCACGGGTCGAGAAGTTGGACCGGAAATGGAACTCTTGGGGGAAGCTAGTGCTAAGGCGGGAGACCTGAGAGTAGGTCGCGGCTGAGATGGAGGCGAGGAACTCATCGGGCCCACTATGACACTTGATGGTATGGCCTTTGGAGCGGGAGCTGGGATGTAGGGTTGTCTGAGACCTCCAGATTCAGAAATCGCTGGGACTCTCCTGGGCTGAGCTGAAGGAGTAAGGATTCCTCTCGACTCTCCCACGTACTTGGGACTATCTTCCCAGCTTGAAGCAGTCAAAGGAGATGATGAGTTTGACGAAATCGGTTTCTCGAAAGTCTTGTCTTGTGCCGCTGCCGATGCTGATGTGGCCTTGTCTCCTGGTTTCTCTGCGATGATAGTCGGTGGCCTTGGGGAGAAACCAGAGTGAGGATGCGATTGAGGTGGCAGCGACTGTTTCGCTTCTATCCTCGGTGCAGGGGCGTTCTCATGCTCGAACGTAGCTTCTGGATAATTTTGTGTCGACGCCCGTGTCGTCAGCGGGGGACCGGCCTCTAAAGGCGTTCTGAAGGCTTTTTCCCAGGAACCGGATCGCGGCTCCGCTATACTCGTAATGGTTGGCGTGGCCACTGGTGGAGGTCCCACGTGGGTTTTCTCTATCTTTAGCTCTGCTACTTGCGCCTCGAGGACAAGATTGCGTTTCATGAGATTCTCCAGCATCTGAAGAGCTCTCTCCAATCGTATTCCAGGCCTAAGCCCTCTCTGGAACTTGAATGCCAGGCCGATTGCTAGTCCAGCGATTATCACGAGTATTGCAATATCGACCGTGCTGAACGAGAGCTGTGGAAACCTCTGCAAGTTTCCGGCCAATTCGCTGGCAACCGCGGGATTGTTGGCGTAGACGAGAAAGAGCCAGTAGGCCAGCCAGCCTACAAATGCTGTCTCGATGGCTACAAGTTTGACGAGGAGCCGTCTCAATTGTTCAGCGCGCCTCTATTCTTTAGTGATTGCGTTGAGATTAATCTCGAATAGCCTAAGGCTTGTTGTAACCCTTTCAATGGTCTCACAGTCCCTACTGTTTGTCTCCAACCCTATCCTTTCGGAGCGTCTTCAGAATCGTATCAAGGGCCGTATCCCAGTCCATCTCCCCTCCCCCTCCAGCCGTCTCGCTGCCCTTGAGCTCCAGACTAGGTTTCGAAGGATCGGTTTCGGAGCTGAGACTAGATCGCTCTTGACTTCCTTGATTGGACGTTTCTTTCTTCTCCGAGGTTTGGCTTGGGGGCGTCCATGGTTGAGGCATTGGCCCGGCCTGAGGAGCTGTAGGTCTCGCTACTGGTTGAGGAGGCCTCTGCTGCGGACCCATTCCTTGAGGCGGCCGGTTCTGGTCTGGCCTGAACGGTCTGGGAACGCCCATAGGTCCGGGTTCTCCTGGCCTACCCGGGCCTTGGAAAACGAATGGGCGCGGTCCACCTTGAGATTGCGGGAAAGGCGGCCTTGGAGGAAGGGAGCTAGGTCTGGGAGTAACGCCTTGAGGAGGCGTCGATTGACCTTGTGGAGGAGAGCCCCCGGGAGGTCCCCACTTCGGTGGCACCGGAGGAACTGCTGATCTTGGAGGGTTATCCGTCCACTGTCCCGGTACTCTTTTCTGATCAGGAGGCTGCCACTTCGTCCCCGGCAGCGGGTTTGATTGAGGTGATCCGGACGGTTGAGTTCCTGGTTTTCCGAGGGCCGGGCTGTCTTGTCGTGATGCCAGGTCCATGCCTGGTTTCTGAAAGATCGGTCCAGAGTCAGGTTTTCTCTCTCCGAATATGGCCGGATCTGGCCTCCAGGGAGTTGGCTGTCCTGGCCTAGCCGATATATCGCTCTGTGCTCGCGGGAAGGTGGACGCTTGGGGTGTCTCGGGGCGAGGGACGGAGGTCTGCAGGGTCGGAGGATTGGTGGATGTCGTCTTGGACGATGAGTCTTGCTTCTGGGAGAATGATCCGAATGACGGCGCCTTTGCTCCTGTTGACCAAGACGTGGCCGGAGCGCTTTTCGAGCCGCCGGGAGTCAGATTCTTGGGAAGAGACGGAACGGCATATGCTGTGTGCTTTGAGGCTGGCGTCGGAGGCATGCCCGTGGGAAGGTTCTTGCTCTGCGAGGAACTCGGGCTCGCGATGGAGGATACGGGCTTGAAGCTCCTTGCCGTCTGGATTCTCGAAGCGATATCGCGGTCCCCGTGTTTTCTCTTGAGTAATAAGTAGCCTAGACCGGAGCCGCCGCCGACTCCAATGGTAAGTACAATGAACGGGTAGATCTGACCGATTGTCGTGTTAACGTAGCTCTGGAAGTACGCGTCATTCTGGTATTGGTTGATCAGCCAGAACATTAGGAAGAAGTTAAGCCCGATAGAGATTACCGTGCTCAGCCCGATCTTCTTCATCTAGTAATCGTCCTCCGGCTTAGTTGTCTTCTTGGAAGGTCTCAGTTGGGTTCTTACGGCCGATACGAGTCGGGTGAATCCGTAGGCTGAAGCTGTCATCAGGACAATTACGAGAAAGACGGGATCCCAGGAACCAAAGTATTGCTGCTCGTAGACGTTGTAGAAATATTCCACAATGAGCCAGGTGCCGAAGAAGAGCACTATGACATATTCCAGAAGGGAAGTGAAGAGGGCGGTCTGGTATACTCCTCCACCCGACGATTCCTCACTGTTCCAGCCCAACAAGGATTCGATGTACCGCCTACTATTACTCTTCTTGGGTTGGGCCTCCTCCTCAACCCCCAATAATCCTCAACGCATCAGCCCAATCTCCACAATCACCATAAGGGTACTGTTACTCGTGAAACATGAAAGACGGTACATTGGACCTGAGGATTAGCTTCGGCCAAATCTCTCGGTTAAGAATCGCGATGGCAATTTGTCTTAGTTTAAATAATGTGCGCAGAGAATTCGTTTCAACGGTTGAGTGGGGTCGGGTGACGCAGGAGACCAGACGAAAATACGAGGTCGTTGAAGACCTTCCGGGTGTAGGCCCCTCCACAGCTGACAAGTTGAAAGAGCTGGGATTCCATACCATCGAGAGCTTGGCCGCTGCGACGGTAAGAGAGCTTGTTCCTGCCGGAATTGGAGAGAAACAAGCGGCCAAGATAATCGGCGAGGCTCGAGACAGCATCTCCCTATCGTTCGTGCGGGCGGACGAGTTGATGAAGATGAAGGCCAACGTCCTACGACTAACGACAGGCAGCAAGGCCTTCGATGAGCTTATTGGCGGTGGCCTTGAGACTCAGACCATAACGGAGGTTTACGGTGAGTACGGGGTCGGAAAGTCCGTCCTCTGCCACCAACTGGCGATTAATGTTCAGTTGCCCGTGGACCAGGGTGGCCTCAACGGCGGAGCGTTGTACTTGGATACGGAGCAGACTTTTCGTCCAGAGTGGATCGTGAGAATGGCAAAGTCGGCAGGGATGGAGCCGACGGACGCCGCCCAGAAGATCATCTATTCTGAGGCGTACAACTCGGATCATCAAGTGCTTCTTCTCGAAAAGGCAGACCAGATAATCAAAGACAACAAGATTCGCCTGATAATCATAGACTCGTTGACATCCCATTTCAGAAGCGAGTACTTGGGACGAGAGATGCTTGCGGAACGGCAGCAGCGGTTGAACAATCACATGCACCGGTTGATCCGTCTAGCACGTGGTTTCAACGCCGTCGCGATTGTCACCAACCAGGTCATGGCTCGGCCAGACCAGTTCTTCGGGAACTCAGTAGATGCGGTCGGAGGTCACATTGTAGCTCATACTAGTCATACGCGAGTTTTTCTCAGACGGGCGGCTAGCGGTCCAATAAGGATCGCGAGGCTAGTCTCCAGCCCCTATCTTCCTGAGGGAGAACGAATATTCAAAGTCACCGAGATGGGCATACAGGACGTGGCAGAGGAGGACGAGGACAAGCGTCGGGGGTAGGACAAACCAGCTTGTTACCTGAACAGCCGGTTGCTCGGTTTTTCCAGAGCGTGGAAGCTAGAGCTTGGACGGACGCGGAGAAGGAACTGGACAATATTCGACAGAAGTCGGAGAACACGCCTTGGTCGAAAGGATACGTTAAGGCGCTCGAAGGTTTGCTCCTGACCTACAGGAATAATGATGACAAATACATCTATCTTCCGAAAGCTCTGGCGAATCGCTCGGAGGAATCCGTTAACGGCTTAAGGAAAGAGTTTGGCGAGTTCGCTTCTAATGAGCTTCACGGGGAATATGATCGAGGGTATTTCAAGGCTCTGGAAGATTATCTCTCCCTTCTGGTAACTATCAAGACTCCTCCCTTGCCGCCACAGACAAATGTTGCTGAGACCGAAGGGGAGGTGGAAGCTATTAGCGAGGGGAAGGATTCAGAATAGTGTTCAAGAGTATCGTCACGAAGACCATCCAGATAATGTACGCTCCGAGTCCGATGGATACGTGCTTGTTAGGTCCTTTCAACTCGGTAGGTCCGTAGCCGAGAACGTATTTGACTAGGAATACGGAGACCGCGTAGATTCCGATTCCGACGCTGATAATTCCCAGAGTGCCTGCTCCGACACCTTGTTGGCCGAAACCAATAACGTTGTACACCACGCCGGCTAGAGCTCCGAAGCCTAGACGTAGCCAGTAGACGATCGAAGTGGGAGGAAGCTTACGTGTTTCCTCTCCCTTCGTTGTCTGAAGGGCCACGTTGGAACGGGGACTCGACAATGTTCGCACGAAATCGCCGGGACGGTGCTGATAACGTTTTGCCGTGACGAGCCCGCAATATTCCAAGAAGATTTTATACAAGCCGAGGCTTGCCTCGGCCTGCCTTGTCAGTGCACGAGACAGAGCCGGAGGTAATTGTCAGAGATATCATGTCGAGGCCTGTAATTACTGCAAAGGAATCTGACACAGTTGCTGACGTGGCGAAACTCATGACGAAACACGACGTAGGATGCGTGCTGGTCTCGGGCAAGGCAGGAAACACTGTCGGAATAATCACAGAGAGAGACATTGTCCAGAGAATCGCGGCCAAGAATCTTGTTGCTTCGGAGGTAAAAGTGGGCGAGACCATGTCTAAGCCAGTTGTGACCATTAACTCTGCCGCTGGTGTTACCGAGGCCGCGAAACTGATGAACCAGCGAAAAATCAGGAGATTAGCTGTCATGGAGAACGAAAAGCTCATTGGCATTCTTACGATGAAGGATATTCTGGAAGTAACGCCCGCACTCATGGATCTGATCTCAGAGAGGAGCCGGGTAGGCACGGAGAGGCCAAGACTTGGCACATCTAAGCTGGCCGGCTACTGTGACGAGTGTGAAACCTGGTCTGAGCGGTTGATACAGAAGGACGGGGTCTTCCTCTGTCAGGACTGCGCAAGAGACCTTGGTTCCCCTGAAGAAGAAAGCTGATCCCAGCGAGGGCTCAGACCAAGGAAGCGTTCTAGTTCAAGACGCAAACATCTGGACGGGAACGGGGTTAAGCAAAGGCTCGATTCTGATAGACCAAGGCAAGATCCAGAAGATAGCCCGAAGAATTGAGACTCGAGGGGGCGAAACGATCAATGCTTCTGGCCTTCTAGCCCTGCCAGGGTTAGTGGACGTTCACGTCCACTTGCGAGATATGGACTTGGCACACAAGGAAGACTTCGCCAGTGGAACAGCAGCAGCGGCCGCGGGCGGATTTACCAGTCTACTAGATATGCCCAACACGCAGCCCCCGACAGACTCGCCTAGACGGTTGGCTGAGAAGCAGGAGAAAGCAGCGGCGGAAGTCTACGTCAATGTTGGGTTTCACGTGGCGGCTGTTCCTAACTCCCAGCCTGTTCAAGGAATGGCCAGTCTGGGTGCATTTTCGCTCAAGTTGTACATGCCCAAGCCCATTTCCCGGTTGAATGTGAAAGATGACGTCGAGCTTCTTGAAATGATGAAAGCGTCTCGTGACGCTGGACTGCCTGTAACTGTCCATGCGGAAGATCCTGAGATCACTGAGAATGCTAGCAAGAGCACGAGCTTCTTGGAAATGGCGAAAGCTCGGTCGCCGGAGTCAGAGTCGAAGGCGGTTGAACGGATAATAGAGTTGCAGAAAAAATCTAGATGTCAAGTTCATTTCTGTCATCTGACCCTCTCGTCAAGTCTCAACAGAATCGGAAGCGCGGCCAAAGGGATGACGACGGAAGTCACTCCCCACCACGTTCTACTATCCCAGAATCACTTGTCTAGACTTGGCTGGAGAGCCTGGATGGTCCCACCATTGAGGCTCGAAAAGAACCGGAGAGAATTGTTGAAAGACGTGGCAACAAACGCCGTCACTGTTGTCGCTAGTGATCATGCTCCCCACACAATTGAGGAAAAGGACCAACCTCCAAGAGAGAGCCCTCCTGGCGTTCCAGGGCTGGAAACAACTCTCCGTCTACTCCTGACATTGGTGAACAAGAGAGTACTGAACTTGTCTCATCTGGTGAAACTTCTCGCCAGCAACCCAGCGCAAGTTTTCGGTCTTCGAACGAAAGGGAAACTCCGGCCTGGGGCCGACGGCGACGTGGTTTTGGTGGACATGAAGAAGAAAACTCGGATCGACTCCACTATGTTCTTCTCGAAAGCAAAATTCTCGCCCTTTGATGGGTTCTTGACGAAAGGAGCAGTACATTCCACTATTGTCAATGGGATGCTTGTCTACCATGACGGAGAGATTGTTGCACGCCGCGGTTCGGGTCAAGTGCTGAGGAGAAAGACTCGCTGAAGTTCGTTGTAGATGGTATGTTGGGTGGGCTGGCCCGATGGCTGCGAATGCTGGGATACATAGCGGAATACGACTCGAAAACCGACGATGAAAATCTTCTGCGAATTGCTGGCCAGGAAGAAATGATTCTTCTGACAAGAGATGAAGAGCTCTACAAGCGAGCTCAAGCCAAGAACATTTCATCGCTCCTAGTACATGGAGAGAAGGAAGAAGAGAGGCTGGGCCAGTTGGCCAAGACCCTCGGCATTTCTCTTGACATAGACATGGTGAAGTCGAGATGCCCAGAATGCGGGTCTGAACTTCAAGAAGCTTCAAAGGAAGAAGTCTCTAACAGTGTGCCTTCGGCGAGCTTGAAAATGTACGATCAGTTCTGGAAATGCGAAAGCACAGAGTGCGCAAAGGTATACTGGGTAGGAAGCCACTGGAAACAAATACATCACACCCTGGAAGAAGCCCGCAGAATAGCTTCAATGCCAAAGTGATCATGAAAATGATGAGTCTTCGAGAAGGCAACGTCATTGTCAAGACCGCAAGAAGTGCCGTCGAATCTCACCTATCCGGGAAAAAATTCGAACCTCCCCTCAAAACCAGCGCGGGACTGGAAAAACAACTAGGGGTTTTCGTCAGTCTGATTGATAGACTGAATGGTGGAGGGCTCAGGGGCTGTATCGGAATCCCAGTTGCAACGCGACCATTGCTTGTGCAAGTGAGAGTTGCAGCGGTCGAGGCTGCTACCATGGATTCCCGCTTTGGACCGGTAAAGCTGGATGAATTCGGCAGAATAGTTGTGGAAGTCACTATTCTTTCGCCTTTGGAGGAGGTCGCGGTCGAGAAACCGCTAGAGTTGCGAGAGAAGATCGTCGTGGGAAGAGATGGGCTGATCGTGGACGGTGTGGGCTATCTAGGCCTTCTGCTTCCACAGGTGGCCGTTGAAGAAGGATTTGACAGCGAAGACTTCCTATCCCAATGCTGTTTGAAAGCAGGCCTATCGCCAGACGCATGGCTCACAGGCGAAGTGAAGGTTTCACGCTTTCAAGGACAGGTTTTTGCGGAGGAGAGACCCAATGGCAGGGTGTTCGAAAGGATTCTGGACCAAGGAGAGAGATGAAGGTCTACATTGGGTCCTGCGGCATGGGCCTGGGACACGTTACTAGGTGTAGTGTTATTGCGGGAGAGTTTTCTAGGCGGGGAATGGACGTCTACTTCTCATCCTACTCTGATGGCTTCGACTACCTGAAACGTACAGGTTTCCGTTGTTTCGCTGCGGTTCCGGTCTCTTTCCGGACAAGAGAGGACGGGACGATTGATCTCAAGCTTACAATGACTCAGAACGGGGTCACGATAAGTCTCTGGAAATTCCTGAAACAGCTCGTTGGAGAGCTTGTCCAGATCGGAAGCTATGGCCCAGATGTTGTGGTTTCAGATACCCGGATATCGACGTTAATCGCCGGGTTTCTGTTTCGGAAGCCGACTCTGTTGATACTGAACCAGTACTCGGTGCAGATGCCCAACTATGACCGACCGGTGAAGCTGTGGGACAGGTTCATGCTCTTCTCAGCCCAGATAGCATGGAAGTACGCTTCTAAGGTGCTGGAACTCTTATGGGGACTAGGAAATGTCATCGTCGTCCCGGACCTGAAACCACCTTTTACGATTTCCCGATACAACCTAACAATTCCCGTCGGGTTCAAGAGAAAAGTGAAAATGATCGGACCCTTGTCGCCAGGCGAGAAAACTCGTTCTATCGCGGGCCTGCCTAACGGAATCCACTCGGTTACACGGGAATTTCGACCTCTGGTCTTCGCTTGTGTCAGTGGTCCTAATTCGGACAGAAAGCACTTGGTCAATATACTTTCAGGGATTTTGAGAGAAGTCCCTGATGAATGGAACTTGGTTTTGAGTTCCGGGGATCCGAAAGGGTCAACCGTTGCGCGGCAAGTTGGTCGACTGACATATTATGAGTGGATGGAACACGACGCGTACGAAGAGCATTTCGACAAGGCAGCGGTGATCGTTTCCCGGGCAGGACATGGGACGATAATGAGGGCTGTTACCAAAGCCAAACCGATGGTGCTGATTCCTCCACCGAACCACACGGAGCAGGCTAACAACGCAAGAAGGGCGGAGGAGATTGGCCTGGCCATTGTGCTGGACCAAGTAAGGCTGAATGGAGACGTTTTGACGAGGGCGGTGAAGGATAGTCTCGCGAACAATGCGTCGAGTGCCGAGACTGTGAGGGACTTGGCAGGTCGGGATGGTGGCGTCGAGGCGATTGTTGAGATTGTTCGGGAACTAGCTGAGTCGCCCAGGTTCTAGGCGCGGGTTACACTATGGTAAAACGGAAAATCGTCGATTCTTTACCCGAAGACTTGACTAATCTCCGCAACCTAGTTGGCGTGGAGAGCATTCTAGCCCACTGCGCAGGCGTCAACTACCAGGTCTACGTCACAGAGTCCCGGCTCCTA
>WNFB01000920.1_pt1 | contig 28984 bp, 20 predicted proteins | sample 5400501 | NCBI WGS metagenome assembly WNFB01 (sample SAMN13153341, study PRJNA577476) | soil metagenome | isolation source: 200 cm saprolite under Douglas fir tree site 2 hole 1 | place: USA:California | collected 2015-04-18
TGGGCACGTACATCCTGCGGTTCTGGCACAGGAGCATTATCGGCGTAGCGACGGATATTGAGATTGTAGTCGTTGGTTGCCAGTTCCTCGTTCGTTACTATCGCCGCATAGCCCGGCACAGGCATGAATTCCTCGAAAGTCGTCACAATCTTCTCGATATCTTCAGGGCGCAGGTATCGCTTCGGGCGGCGCTCGCCATATTCGGCATCAGCATTAATAAAGAGGACTTTGCCTTTACGCTCACGTGGCTTACAGCCCTCGGAGCGCATCATCAGAATACTGGCGGGAATACCTGTACCATAAAATAAATTGGCGGGCAGGCCAATCACGGCTTCCAATACATCACTTGTGACGAATTCCTGGCGAATAAGCTTTTCAACGCCGCCACGGAAGAGTACGCCATGCGGCATCACCGTCGCTACCATTCCTTCGTGACGCAGGACGGCGAGCATGTGCTGGGCAAACATCAGATCTGCCTTCTTGCCTGTCTGCGGACAGAAATGACGAAAACGACCCGCGAACTCCATCTCCTCTCTCTTGTAATCCTGACTAAATGGCGGATTACTGATCACATAATCGAAGCGCATCAGCCTGCCGTCCGCCTCTTTATGTGCTGGGTGAAGCAGCGTATCCCCCTGTTCAATCTTCGCGTTCGTAACACCGTGCAGGATCATATTCATCTTGCAGATAGCCCAGGCATTGCCGTTATTATCCTGTCCATACAGGTACAGGCTCTTGGTATTTCCGCCGTGTTCCTCCACATATTGCTTCGACATGATCAACATACCACCCGAACCGGCACATGGATCGTAGACACGCCTATTCGGTTGGGGCTTCAGCAGGCGCACCATCAAGCGAACAACGTCACGTGGGGTATAGAACTGCCCGCCCTTTTTACCTTCCATGTCGGCGAACTGGCTGATTAAGAACTCGTAAGCTGCACCTAGTAAATCGGGGAACTCGAAATTTTCATTCAGCAAGCGAATCTCGCTGAAGTGTTCAATCAGATCGCGCAGTTTCTGATCTGAGAGCATTTTTCCGCCAAACGAGCGATTAAAATCTATATCCAGTACGCCATGGAGGGCAGTGTTATCATTCATCAAGTTACTTACTGCTTTATTCAGTACGTTACCCACATTGCCGCGCTGCGCCTCTGCTCGTACCTTTTCCCAGCGTGCAACTGGCGGTACAAAGAACGTATCGATATAGTTATCGCTGTATTCTGCCTGAACGGTGGCCTCTTCATCACTATAGCCAAGCGATATAAACTCATCAAAGATTCGTTTACGTGCAACCTCGAACTCGTCGGAACAGCGTTTGAGAAATAGCATACCGAAAATAAATTGCTTGTAATCTGATGCATCCACCGCGCCACGCAAAATATCGGCTGCCGTGTACAAGTGACGCTCAAGCTGAGGAAGTGTCAGTTTGCTCAATGATATCCCATCTCTAGCTAGATCAAGCATAAAAAGTATGCGGTAAACAGAGTATTATTGTAGCGTGTTGAGGAGAGAATCTCAAGGGGTGGAATAGCCAGGAAACGCCGATTCTGGCCGTTTCTTGGTGTATAGCACAATAAAGTTGTGAACTGGCAACGCCATTTTACGCTCAAAAATTGAGAAATTTGCAACCCATCGAAAAATAAATTTGTGAATTCGATATTAGGAGGATATTCCGAGTTTTTCTACTCTACAAAAGTGAGACAAGGGAACTCCCGCGGCCTCGCTGATACCGAGAAGGGAAGAGTTTATGCTCAACGTGAGGTACAGCCCATCAAGCGTGTTAGCATCTTCTACCTCTCAACCAGAGCAACCAAATCAGCGAAGCTGCAGCAGATCCACTTTATAGTTCAACATAATCACACTTGGTAGGCTGATTTATCAGTTAGAGAGCTTGGTGTAAGCAGGTTCCGGTTTCCGGCGAGAGTTTCTTGGGCCGGTGAGCCCAAAGAGCACACCCATGAGGCCCAGGGAGATCGCCCCTGGAAAGCACATACTGATGAACCAGCCCCACTGCCTGAGTTGGCCCAGTCGAAAGAGTGCATACAGCTGGCAGCCGGTGCCCAGTGGTAGGGCAATAGTGGAAAGGATTATCGAGAGTGGGAGGAAGGAGGGATCGTGGGAGGATAACGCGCCCGCTGTACTGAGCAGCGAGGACACACCGAGAACGAAGGCGAGGCTACTCAGCGCAGCAATTTGTGGATAGGGGGCGTGCCAGCGCCCAAGCGCAGGCCACCAGCGCAAGATCGCCTGTATCACCTGATCCATATCCCCTTGAAAATAGGTATCTGCCCGGACAGAAAACGTAGGGCATTGAGCGAGTGGGGCAAGAGTTGAAGGAAGCTGTCTTGCATCCGGCATGCGCGCTCCATGCACCAGCAGTGTCACGATTGGAATACCCCGGTTGAGGGCAGTCTCAATCTCTAGCCGCACAAAGTCGGCAGGGTCATCTAGTCGGCGCCTCCCATTGGGGGTTGTGATGGTTAACCACTCTGGCCCGATGATTGCCAGGAGCACCGCACATTGTTGCAAGGCATCCTGTATCACCTTCACAAAATTGCTCCCAGGCGGGATATTATCGATGTCCTTGAACACATGAATCCAGCGAAACTGCGAATCAAGCTGGCTATAGATCGACGCGCAGGCGTCAGCGCTATCCTGGCGTCGGTAGGAAATAAAGAGGCCGTTCATGCCTTCCTCGCCTCTCTCACCGGCTTACTCACCGGGCCAAAGAGAGCAAAGATGAGAGGTATACCAAGCTCGAAAACTATCCCCAGGACTGCCAACTTCCGCATGACTGGGCCAAAGAAAACAAAGATGAGAAACAAAGCGAGCAGCAGTTCAAAAATGAACCATCCCCAGCGCCGAAGCCTGATGGTGAGAATCACGGTAGCGAGCCAGATGCCAAGAAACCACAGCCCTACGCTGATGGCAAACAAAATGCTGATCCTTAATAAAAAATCTGGCAACTCCCCAGTGAACGAACCATTGATGGCCTGGAGAAGCACTCCCAAGAGAATGACACCGATGGTCACGAAGATTTGTGCATAAGCAAATCGAGGGTAACTGAAGCGCTTTCGCAACGGCCAGAACGCCCGGATTGACCGAAATATCCGGTCTATATCCTGATCTAATGCCACGCCTCTTCTGACGGTAGCTGCGTTACGATAGACAAGCTGAGCAAGGTCCGGAGGTAGGTCTTGGGAGGCTGGCATGGCCGCGCCCTCCACTATAACGGGCATTACTAACGTCTGAGGCGTCGTGAGGGTCCTGGACAGTATTTGTCTAATCGGGTCGATTGGCTCGAAAACCTGCTGGTCCCCATGCTGATCAGCACTGGCGAGCCAGTGAGGCCCAATCACCACCAGGAATACTGACCACGCCTCAATGATGTTCTGTGCATTCAACCCTGCGGTTTGGTATTGAGCCGGATCGCTTCCAAGAAGAAAGCACTTGTTGCCAAAACGCTCTGAGAGCGCTTTGTGAATGGCGATGCTTGCCTCATCGCTTTCACCAGGTCGGTACAGGATAAAAATCTTACTCATCACTTGCTCTCCTGAAGACTCATTGAATACCAGCGACAGTGCAATAGCTGTTAAACAGTATACCATGACATGTAAAAAGAAACAAGCTATACTGCAACTTTGGGTGCGTTTCATTTTTTTGCACAGCTCTACAATTGTGAGCGTGGCAGATTTGACTCATCCAAATCTCCCTGCGCATAATAAACTCATCATATGCAAAAAAATGAAACGCACCCTGCAACTTTCTGAAACAGCCAGCAGCTTGAAAAACCTACCGCAATCTTCGCAGCAACACGCGCACATGGCTCCCGCCTGGAGCTAGGCCCACCGGCCTATCGGTGTATTCTTGACGAGAAGATAGCATGTACCATATAACTAGGGATGAGTTTTGGTATAATTTCTTTGGGAAAGACCTTTGTCCGCCTACAGTAAAAGTCCTTCATGCGACGACCAGGTTGGATAAGCTTCGGTGCATCGCTATGAAGAACTTTTTTTTCGTAAATCTTTGATAACCCGCTATCTTCTTCTGAAAGGACTACCTAATTGTTTGTGCACAACAATTACGCGTTTAATAAAATTGTACAAAATCGAGAAGACGAGACCCGAAAATTACGCACCTGATCCTCTGCTAAAGTTTTACACAGCTCACCGGAGTCTCGTTCATTTCTTTCTATCTCCGGTTGATTGCTTAAAAATAAAGATATACACTTAATGGCTAGCTGGAACATCGCTTGTGTTTAAAGGACACCCCACATAGCTATGGCAGCCACTGGATTTCGTAGAACAGTATGGAGTGACCGAAACCAGCGTGTCAACCCCCACGCCTGTATTGTCATTACCGAAAAACTCGCCACCAGCGGTGGCACAATGCTCAAAAGCAGCGTGGTTGCTCATACCTCATCAGTCCTTTGGGGAGCCGTAGAAATCACGCCGGACCTGCTCAACCGCAGTACATAATGTAGCTACTCCATCTTCTCGCAAGATCTGTTCCTGGATATCTCGGACGTGCTCTTTATAGGTTGGAGTACATAAGAGTGCTTTCAAGGCACGCTCTACCCGCCTGGCTGTATAACGCTTTCGTGGAATCCATAATCCCGCCTTTCGCTGCATGAATTGCGCCGCATTGATGTCCTGAGCGGAGTAAGGGATCGTTTTGAAATTATCGCCACGGACCATACTACACGAGGTATCTCTGGTCGCGACCAGCGAGCTATTCTCAAGTCAGCATCGGGTTTACTCAAGCTGCTCTATCCAGATGGTCACATCACAGATGACGAGCTAGAAGAAGTATTACTGCTTGCCTGTGAACTCCGACAGCGTGTACGAGAACAACTGCACCTCATAGCTCCAGGCGAATATGACCGGGTCAAACTTGGTGCCTGGTTGCACAATTCTGGCAAAAAGCTTGTGCCGGAGTTGCGGGATGCAGGGCGTATCCAAACAGTAAAGCTATCACCTCATCCCTCCATTGGAGAGGTGATTGGCCTTGCTGTTGTTGGTGATCACGGTTGCATCCTGCACTTTGAGGTACAGGTAACCAAGGGTACGGGCAAGATCATCCCGCTCGGTTCAATCCAACGAGTCATGCGTGAAAGCATTGAGGCAGCTGCGCAATACGTGAGATTTAAAAGCGCAGAGTTGGGTCTCAGTCAAAACTGGTATGAGGACCTGGATGTCGCTGTACTTGCTACATACATGGGTGTGCCAAAGGAAGGATCATCGGCAGGCATTACTATTGCTACGGGTATCGTTTCGGCGCTGAAGAAGCAACCAGTACGAAATGATGTTGCTATAACAGGTGAGATCACCATTATGGGTAAGGTATTAGCTGTAGGGGGAATCCAGCAAAAGATACGAGCGGCCTATGATGCTGGAGTTAAAGAGGTTCTGCTCCCGGCAGATAACTTTAAAGAGGCACAGGAGCTACCATCTTACATCCTTGATACTATTAAACTGACACCGGTGCAGAGTGTTGATGAGGTACTGAGGTATGCGCTTCTGCATACAACATCCAAATAAGCTAGTGATCTCCTCATTTAGGCATAATAAGATCGCAAGCCTCATTTCCTTTTTCCGCTTTTCTCCCTATCCCACGTATCTCTCTAAATAGCAGGAACCAACTGATAAGAGTATCAGCAGCGTTCTTGACGTGTGAATAGAGTTAGAAAGAGTTTGATGATAACCGGCAAGCCGGTTATTATCAAAGGGAGAAGTATCTTACAAATGTCACAAACATCTCACCCTACAGGTCTCACCTCGTCTCAGTTGGTACAACTTTGCCAGCCGGAACAGCTTGAGCGTACATTGCATCTCCTTTTCTCGATGAACCATTGGGCCAAAGCGCGAGAGCGGCTGTTTTTTGCCGACCGCCAGGGCCTCTACCAGGTCAAAGCGGCAGTATTGCGACAAGCATATGCGCTTGGAGCTATCGAATCCAGCGCCTACACCGACGGAACTGCAGGCTTCGGGCAGGACATCAGCCTCGATAGTGCTGCCGACATAGCAGCAGAGGTAGTAATAGAGCGTCTCGCTGGATTATCTGATCCTGATCCTTTCATGTCGGATATTCATGAGAAGTTTAATCATATGGCCTGCCAGTTTTACACTTGTATGACAGGAAAGGAAGTAGCTGCCCCTTCTGATGTAGGAGCACTTGATATGCAACAGGTGCGGGAGTATATCTATACCCGACTGCAGGAGCTAGAGCGCCAGGCTCGCGCTACACGCCAGCCTATTCCATGCGATGAGCTGAGCGCATTATGTGTTGCCCCGACCGATCTTCTCTACATTCAGGACCGTCGTTTTTACTACTTAGAGACCTGGGATAGCTGGGATGACCTGGACGCAAGTGATCTCAGGAAGCTTGACCCCGAAGGATTGAGCCTGGTCGCGTTTCGCTACACCAGTCCTATAGCTCACTACGTGTTCCACCTGCCATTTCGTGTGGCAGAAACATTTCTTTCAGCGCAACAAGTTCACGATCTGAAGAATGGACCCGCGACCAGTCGCGAGTTTGGTGAATACTATGGGCGTCCTATTAGCGAGTCAGAAAGCTTACAACAGCCGATTGAGGAAATCCTATGGGAGTTGGGAGTCGATATTACAGCTATTTGCCCGCGCCAACTGAGTAATAAACAGGAATACGTCCTAGAACAGGCTATACGCTCTGCTCAATGGGACGAAGACTGGAGCTACGGTGATGAGGATGAGGAGCTGGATGAGGATGTTTGGGATGACGTACCTGCAAAGAAGAATCAATTCCAACAGCTACCAGTGCATCGCGAGGTGGAGTGTTGTCCACTGTGTTATACCAAGGTAGATACGCCAGGCATACCTCGCATCGATCACTGGGGACAGGCCCATCCTGGGCAGGACCTGACTATTAGCCTGGCGAGCTGGGTACTCAACAGGTCAACAACGAAAGAGCAATTTTGCACAGATATTCCTCCTGATTATCGCGTGCCTATTGAGGGAAGTGAAGGTAAAGGTACTCGTTATTGGAGGCTGGAGACGCTGGAGACCAGAGCCAGGGAACGTGCTGTGGGAGAGGATGGGGTCTAAAAACTAGTGCAGAGGAGGCGCTCTTGCCTTACTAGTTGCACTTCTTTGGAAGCATTTGTTTGTCCGATCTCTGATGGAGATGCATTTGGCCCCGAAAACCGGGACGTTGTGGCATAATTAAGAATGGAGTATCCCAAAAAGCACTCTAGAGGAGAGAAACATGTCTAGTAGCCTTGACGTTCGATCCCAGATGATTGACTTACCTGCCGGACGCTTTCACTATTTGAGCTGGGGAGCCGAGCGCATTGAGTTGCCCAGTATGCTGTTGCTACACGGTATCACGAGTTCTGCGCGGAGCTGGGTGCGCGTTGGACCGGAGCTGGCAACCCACTACCGGGTCTACGCCCTAGATATGCGAGGACATGGCGAGAGTATCAAACCGCCACCAGGCGCGTATAGCTTGGGCCATACCGCCGATGATGCGGCCGCGTTTATAGAAGCTCTGGGCCTGGAACATCCTACCTTGATCGGGCATTCCTGGGGCGGAGCGACGGCAATCGTGCTGGCAAGTGGAGCCGGATCTCAGGAGCCCGTGCCCGTCATCTCTCATCTGATCCTCGAGGATCCCGCTCATCACTTTGGCTCCGGTGACCCTGAGGAACGAGCTGCCCCCTACACCAGGGATATCGGTCGCCCTGCGGATGAATTGCGAGCCGAAATCGCGGCCAGTAGTCCTGGCTGGACCGAGGCCGATATTGAGGGCAAGATCGACGCGCTGCACAAAGTGACCAGGGAGGCGGTTATAAGTGTCTTCGTCGAGGCAGGCCAGACGGGTGAGCTGCTTCCACGGCTCGCCGACATCACCGCTCCAACGCTCATGATTCGAGCCGATCCAGCCCTTGGAACGACGTTGGATGAAGCTGCATGGGAGCAAGCTAAGCGGCTTCTGCCCGCAGGCAGCCGCGCGGTCCAGATCGATGGGGCCACCCATAATGTTCATCGCAGCACATTCAACGCATTTATGCAGGTGGTCAACGACTTCATCAGCCAGGAGATTTGACCCAAGAAAACACAACCTTTGATTCTGAAGGACCCTCTTGACAAAAACGTGTTTGTATGTTAAATTAACAGTGTTACTTAAAGGAGCACTGTTATGAAGAAAAGAACAACGGTTACCCAGGCTGAGCGTCTGCGCCAGGCTATTCGTCACCGGCAAGACCAGGAGAAGCAGGAGCTCCGTCAAACTATTCTGACGGCGGCGGGCGAGTTGTTCGTTGAGCAGGGATATGCTCATTTCTCGTTGCGCAAGGTGGCTGAGCGCATCGGCTACTCTCCGACGACCATTTATCTGTACTTTCGCGATAAGGACGATCTGCTCTTTACGGTGGTGGATGAAGGGTTTGCGCGGTTCGGCCAACAACTGGTAGCAGCGGCAGCCAGTACCGAGGACCCCTGGGAGCGGATCATCGCACTTGGTCGGGCCTATGTCGCCTTTGGTTTACAGAACCCGGTGTACTATCAACTCATGTTTATGCAACGGGCTGATTTCTTGACGCATCAGCAAGAAGGTAAGGGCCAGCCGCGTCTTGCCACCTTTTTAGTGTTGCAGCAGGCCGTGCAACAGGCCATCGAGGCGGGAGTCCTGCGGCCAGGTGATGCTGAGAGCTACAGCGATGTTCTCTGGGCCCTGGTGCATGGCATGGTCTCTCTGGCGATTAGCCTGCCGAAATTCTATGCAACCCGTATACAGCAAACGATGGAGATCGCCTGGCAGATGGAATGCGAAGGCTTACGCCGGCAGTAGAGTTTCTTTTGTTGCGCTTAACTTAGCAGTGTTTTGTTACTTGTAGCTGTTCATTTTTGTCACCTGGCAACGGATACCATTGTGAGGAAGAAAGAAAAAGAACTCTATGACTAATCATTCACATGATCTCCCCCAAACCGTCATACTCACGGGAGGTACTTCCGGGTTGGGGTATGCTAGCGCTCGAACGATCGCTGCATCTCACCCCGACTGGCACGTCGTCCTTGCCAGCCGCAACCAGCGGCAAGGCATGCAGGCCGTCAACACGTTGCAGCACGAAACCGGGTTACCTGTCCCCCAGACAGGGTTCCAACACATCGAGTGGATGCCGCTTGATCTGGCATCCCTGGCCTCGGTACGCGCGTTTGCCAGGGAGGTTGCCGTTCGAGACCTGCCCCCCTTGCATGCAGTCATCTGCAATGCCGGCTTGCAAGTCGTCTCAGGCACCACCTACACACAGGATGGCTTCGAGACGACCTTTGGCGTCAATTGCCTCGGGCATTTTTTGCTGGTGAACCTGCTGCTGCGCCAGCTGGTCGCCCCGGCGCGCATCGTGTTTGTAAGCAGCGATTTGCACGATCCTGAGAGCAGCAAGACCTTCATGAGCCGTATGATTGGCACCATGCCGCCACGCTACCGCGATGCGCGAGCATTAGCCTGGCCGGAACAGTATCCTGATCCTGAGGAGCGCAACGAGTCGCCGAAGGTCGTGGGCATGCGCCGCTACAGCACTTCCAAGCTATGCGACATTTTCTATGCCTACGAACTCGCTCGTCGGCTCCAGTCCCAGGGATACAACACCCCAGAGCATCCCATCACGGTCAACGCTTTTAACCCAGGACCCACACCCGGCACCCACCTGTCGCGCGATGCTGGCGCTTTCGGGGATTTCGCCTGGAATGTGCTGTTCCCACGCCTGCGCTTCGCCATGCCGCACATGCAGAGCCTGGACGCTTCTGGCAAAGCGCTCGCGCGACTGGTGCTCGATCCCACCCTGGAAGGCCTCTCGGGAAAATACTTTGATGGAATGGAGGAACGGGCCTCGTCCCAGGAATCCTACGATCAGCAAAAAGCGCGGGAACTCTGGGAGACCAGCGCAGAATTGGTGAAGCTGCAGCCCACCGAGACCATCTTGCGAGTGGGAGCTCGACTTTGATCGGGCATTCCTGGGGCGGAGCGACGGCGATGGTGCTTCGGCAGCGCAAAACGGGCAATGCAGGATGTGGTTCGCTATACCGACGCGCTGGTTTTCTGGGGACAGGTCATCTTCCAACGAATTTGATCCGAGTCGCGCAAGAGCCGCTCTACAATGTTACGCCGCAAGCGATAGATTTCCTGCACCTCACTGAACTCCTGCGGGCAGCGACGCACAATTTCCCGTGGCTTGAGGTTGCAGTGAAAAAGCAGGTAGGCCAATCGCCGCTCGCGCTCTTTAGGGAGCATATCCTGGATGATTTCCCACAACCTTTGATCTTCCTCTTCATGATCTTCGACTGCCGGCTCGTCAGGGAAGCCTGGCTCTGGCAAGACCACTTCTTTCGCTCGTGAGTAGGTCCGCAACGTATCCATGATGGCACCATTCAAGCAACTGCGTAAGTAGCAGAGTGCGGCTGCTAATGTGGTAAACTGCAGTTGCTGGTTATGCATTGCTGCAAGCCAGAAACGTTCAAATGCCCTCGCTACATAATTCTCTGGGCTATCGAGACGAGACGCCGCCTCTCGCCTCACATGACGACGAAACAAACCCAGCATATACTCGTCAAAGCGCTCTACTAGCAATGACCAGACACTATCGTCCTGCTCGCGCATAGCACGACGGAACATCTCCAAACAATACTGATCGTTGCAGGCCTCCCCACGACGGTAGTTGCTGATCTCCCGCATACAGCGGTCCGCGAGGGCTGACGAACTCATGTCTGTGGGTTGTTCTTCCATCTCGGTGCCCAACCCCACGATAAATCGGGGGTCTACTTCCGAATCTGCCCCCCAGGCAGGTCGCCCCCGATTTATCGTGGGGTATTCCTTATTTATCGTGGGAGAGTGCGCAACACCACTTTTCAATCCAGCCAGATGGACCGCTTCCATGGCTGCTGCGTAGTCTGGCTCACCCATCTGATCGGCTACGTACTCGGCATAGACGATGCAATCGTTCCAATCAATCACAAAGACCGCCCGCTGCAGCAGGCGCCGCTCCTTGAGCCATACGCCATAGTCATGTCCGAACTGCTGACTGCGATGGGCTGACAGCGCCTGGTGTATCACGCCCTCAGTATCCTGCCAACGAGCTTGCATCTGGGACAGGTCCATACTCACAGTGTAGATGCACGCATTCGGTGGCAGGTCTGCGGAGAGAGCCTCCCAATGTCGCGTCACTAGCTGGCAGACAGGGCTTTCCAGGGTGTTCACCACGCTGAGCAGGCGCACCATCCCTGCAGAGTCGGCAAGGTGAACAGAGCGGACGGCTGTATCCATCAGATCAAGGTAATCCAGGAAGAAATCGGGTGCTGTCTCTCCTGGCTGTAGCTGCTTGCCGATGACGGTGAGTTGCTCATTGCCTACGTATGCTTCGCCGATGCGTTCTTCCATAATGGCTTGCTCCTTGGTCTCGTCACCTGGCACCCGCAAGGGCCCCCTGGGAGACCTGGCACCCGCAAGGGGCGCCACTACATTACGAATTCAGCTTCTCTGCTATCAAGTCTAGTATGTGGCAGTTGAGAAAGCATCGTCAGAACTGAGGAATTCTCGCAAGGAGGAAAGAGGAAAAGTTGCTGAAGGTACCTCCTCAGTTCTGAGGAGGAGCGCCGGATGAAAGAGAGAAGCGGCGGCGGTTGCGATGCGTCCGTAGGGGCGTGATGATGAGTTTTAACAAGCAAGATCGGGAAGGATTTGTCACCCTGAGCGAAGCGAAGGGTCTGTCTCGATGGGCCGACAGATGCTTCGCTTCGCTCAGCATGACACTACCGGTTTTGGTCGTTAAATTTCATCATCACGCCCCTACGCCAGGGTTTTAACGGTACGCATCGCAAGGATGGCGGAGCCTTACAGCAGGCCGTGTTCTATGGCGTAACGAGTTGCTGCACTGCGGGTACTGACACCCAGCTTGTTGTAGATCGAGCGAACATGCGAATTGACGGTGACCAGGCCGATGACGAGTTGCTCGGCAATTTGAGCGCTGGTCAAGCCCTGTGCGAGCAGGCGCAGCACTTCGACTTCACGTGCGGTCAAGTCATTGGGGTAGGTTGTGACAGGCGCAGTGGGAACTGGTTCGGGATTGGTAACGGATTCAGGTGTTGCCAGTAGGGCGGTAAACTCGGTCCCTACCTCCAGGGTCATCGTGCGGCCCTCAGCCCACATAGCAGCAAAAGTCTTCTCTCCCAGCCGGGCACGTACAGCAGCTACTATGCGCTCGTAGTCGGGGCGATAGACAGGCAGCAAAGAGATGCCATTGGCCTCACGCAATGCCTCCGCCATCCCCCACAGCCGTACTGCCGACCTGGCATCCGCAAGGGGTGCCACTACATTACTGGAAGCTGCTATAGCAGCTCCCAATCCCTCCAGACAGAGAGCCAGGTATTCGGTGTCACCCAACGCTCTCAGGAGCGCCAGGCTCTCCTCGTAGAGCGCACGTGCTCTCGCGTTGTCTCCCTGGGCAGTGATGACGTTCGCAAAAAGGCAGAGAGACCTGGCAGCCCCTCTGCGATCCCCCACTTCTCTGAAGAGCAGCTGGCTTTCTGCCAGCAGTGAATGGGCCAGAGCCGTCTCGCCTTGGTGGAGAGCAATCTGTCCCAGCAGGCTGAGCGACTCGGCGATGCCTTCCTTGTAGCCCAGCTCTCTGGATATCTTGAGGCATTCTTGTACGAGTGGTTGTGCTCTCGCAGAATCGCCCTGGGCAAAGATCATACGTGCCAGATGGAGCAGCACGTAGGCGATGCCCCACCTGTCGCTTACTTCTCTGAAGAGAGCGAGACTTTCCTCTGCCAGCGAGCGCGCTCCCGCGTGGTTGCGCTGCACAAGTGCCAATCTCGATAAGATGAGCAGGGGATCAGCAGCTCCTCCCTTATCTCCCAGCTCCCTGTAGAAGGCCAGGGCTTCTTCTTCCAAGGAGCGTGCTGCTGGATACTGACCCTTCCACCAGGCGAGCAGTCCGAGTCGATAGAGGGCTAAGGCTATGCCTGGCTTGTCGCCAAGCTGGCGGAAGAGGGCCAGGCTCTCGGTGCAGAAGGCCTCGCCTACATCGTAATCGTCCTGGTTGAGAGCCAGCATGCCAGCCGCATTGAGGGCCTTGGCCCGGACAACCGTTGCGACACCTGCGCTTCCTGCCAGTGCCCGCTCCAGGAAGTTGCGTCCCTCAGTCACATGGCCACGTACCGACCAGAACCACCAGATGGCGGAACACAAACGTAAGGCCGACGTTGCCTCTCCGCGCTCTAAAAACCAGTCCAGAGCCGCCCGCAGGTTCTCATGCGCCTGCTCCAACTGCTCGAGCCAGGCAGCTTGCTGTGCGCCTCCTAACTCCTTTTCGGCTTGCTGTGCCAGTTCCAAATAATAGTCAGCGTGAGCGTGCCGAGTGGCCTCCATCTCGCCCTGTGCAACCAGGCACTCCAAGCCAAATTCACGGACCGTCGCCAGCATTATGAGGCGAGGCTCTTCTTGCCCTTCATACCCTACCTGAAACAGCAAACTCTTATCTAGCAGCGATGCCACCCCGTCCAGGACAGAGATGCCGTCGCGGCCTTTTTCCTGACTTTGATTAGCCCGACTTGCCTCCGGCTGAGGAGGCAAGGTCGGGATCATCAAACTCATCTTCGCCACCGCCTCAACCGCCTCGAGTGTCCAGCCACGCAGGAAAACTGAGAGCTGGCGGAAAAGACGCTGTTCCTCTGCACTCAGCAAGTCGTAGCTCCACTGGAGGGTATTACGCAAGGTTTGCTGACGGACAGGCAGATCCTGCGCGCCACCCGTCAGGACCTCCAATCGATTGGAGAGCCGCTTGAGCAGGGCCTGCGGCGGGAGAAGTTTGATGCGCGCCGCCGCCAGTTTGATGGCCAGCGGCAGGCCGTCCAGACGCACGCAGATCTCGGCGATGGCGTGCGCGTTGGCCTCGGTCAACTGGAAGTCGGCCTTGACGGCCTGCGCTCGCTCGACGAACAGGCACACCGCTGCCATGTGCGCTAGTTCCGCGAGTGCGGGAAGCTGTGTGAGATCGGGCACCGCAAGGGGAGACACAGCGAACTCGTGTTCGACAGAAAGATGCAAAGCGGCACGGCTGGTCACCAGAATACTGAGGTCGGGACAGGACGCTAGCAGGTCAACCAGTTGTGGTGCGGCAGCGATGACCTGCTCGAAGTTATCGAGCAGCAGCAGCAGGTGCTTCTCTTGCAAATAGTCCTGCACCTGTTCCAGTAGGGGGCGATCTCCGGATTCCCGCAGGCCAAGCGCCTGGGCAATGGTCCCAATGACCCATTCGGGATCACTGACGGGTGCGAGTGGAACGAAGCAGACGCCATCGGGAAACGTATCCTGCTCAATACGAGCGGCGGCAAGCCCCAGGCGGGTTTTGCCCACCCCTCCAGTCCCCGTGAGCGTCAGCAGGCGCACTTCCGGTCGTCGCAGCAGCTCACAGATGTCTACCAGTTCCTGTTCACGCCCGAAGAGGGGTGTGAGTTGCACAGGCAGGTTGCGTTTATGTCCAGCTTGCATGGTAGGAATCGCGACGCTCTCGGGTTGCACTGCTCATGACCCTCCTTTGTCCCTGCATACCTCTCGCCAAGGGTATAGTAGCAGAAATCGATGCGTCTCTGCAAGAGGGGACATTCGCTCATCTCAACTACGAGTTTGTAGGTATCCTCATACAAATGATCTTCGACGACTTTTCCCCAGCGGAGACGTAAGAACTGCATCGCTTCGTTCCGATACATACTCCCATCAGCGCGAGGAGCCGCAACCGAGAGTCGTGTTGCTACCAGGGTATTCCAGGGCCATCCCTGGACGATCACATGATGGACAGTGAAGCGAATCCCCGGAAAATAGGAGAACAAACGCTGGAACCATTCTCTGACGGCTTCAACCCCTCTGCGTTCCCCTCCGAGAGGCGCTGGACCTGCAAAGGAAAAGATCATTTCTGGCAGGCCACGCACCAGCAAATCTATCGCGAACTTGCCTCCCTGGAAGAACATGGCTATGTTGAACGTGTCCCATCCCCCTCACATTCGACGGAAAAACGCTTCGCTCTTACGCCTGAAGGATGCAACGTGCTCAGCGAGTGGATTATGCAACCTTCTGAACCCGGAGTGCTGCGTGAAGATTTGCTGCTCAAGGTACGGGCAGGGTCGCTCGTGCCACCCGAAGTCCTTTTGATAGAACTCCGTCGTCGTCGCGCTCTCCATGCCGAGCGGTTAGCGGTCTATCGTGATATACGGGAACGTGATTTTCCTGACCCGCAGCGCTTATCGTATGATCAGCGACTCCTCTACCTGCCGCTGCTGCGAGGGTTGATGTTTGAAGAAGAGAATGTCGCCTGGTGTGATACTGCCATTGGCCTTCTCCAAGAAGGAAGCTAAAGGCCCCATTATGTATCTGTACAGACAATTTCATGCATATCAAGAAAAGGAGTGGAAGGATGGAGATCTTTGATGGTATCCACTTTGTACGATGAGCGTAGGTTTACGCGTGATGAATGACAGAGAAGGGGTGCAGCATATGGAGATGAAGCCAACGTCGGCAGTACCGTACCGTACTGGAACCGGGTGCTTGCCTATGCACAGGAGGGTGAAGTGCTTGTGCGTGTGTACGCGGCAGGGGTGAACCCGGCCGATTGGAAACTCCGCTCGGGCAGGATGAAAGACTTCCGGCCTTCAACGTTCCCCTATGTGCCAGGTGCCGATCTTGCCGGAGTGGTAGCAAAAGTCGGTACCGGTGTGACCGCGTTTCAGCCTGGTCAGGCAGTCTTTGGCCGGAGTTCTAAACGGATCATACACAGAGTACAGTATAGCTCCGGCAAATGCTCTAGCGCTGAAACCAAAAATGCTGAGTTTTGACGAGGCGGCTACCATTCCCGTCGGCGCGACTACTGCCTGGCAAGGCCTTTTCGATCATGGTAATCTGCAACCCGGCCAGCGTGTGCTGATTCTGGGGGGCGCTGGCGGTGTTGGCATCTTTGCGGTCCAGTTTGCCCACTGGAAGGGGGCGCATGTGATCAGTACTGCCTCTACAAGCAATGTGGATTTCGTGCGTTCGTTGGGAGCGGAGAAGGTCATTGACTACACAAAGACGCGCGTTGAAGACGAGGTCCACGACGTAGACCTGGTATTTGACACTGTTGGCAGCGCAGTGCTTGCTAGCGCCTGGCCTACACTCAAACGAGGTGGCACGCTGGTTAGTATCGCCGGTCAGCCCGATGAGGCGAAAGCGCGCGAGTTTGGTGTACGCGTCGCCGAACGTTTCTCTGCCCAGGTCACGAGCGAACTCCTGAGTACGTTCGCACGGCTTATCGACGAAGGCCAGATAAAGGTTGTTGTCGGCGCTACATTCCCGCTCAGTGAGGCCGGGAAAGCCCAGGATCTCAGTCAGGGCGGCCATGGTCGCGGGCGCATCATCCTGCACATTGCATAACGACTACAGGGCGAGCAAGGAGGAGGGAAATTTCATCTTATTTGCTTGACACATAGCGTAAGATGATCAATGGACAGTTTTAAGGGCTATGACACTCTATGACAGACTAGGTAATGAAAATCGGGTATTTCATGTACCTTTATCTCTTTCTGGCGATTTTCGAAGGAATCCTCTTGATGCCGGATGTGTTATGGTTTCAGTACGTAGGGAGGAGCCTGGCATGGACAGCCAAACGAGCACCAAGACGCATCGCTCTGCAGAAGCTATCCTTGAGCACATGCCCGTGGCCGTGGCCGTCTATGACACGCAAGATCTCCGTCTGCTCGAGGCGAACCCCCTCTTTTTGACGGTCATGGACCGGTTTCTCGATCCGGCCTGGCACCAGGGATGCATCATCGGCTCTCCTCTCACCGAGTGGGCGCATCCAGCAGTCCTCCCTCGCCTGGTCACGGTCTTACGGGCTGTCGCAGAGACTGGCACCACCTATCGGGTCGGCGACTTTGCCTTCCCTACCTCAGACGGCAACATCACCTACTGGAACTGGACGGTCCAGCGGATGGACGACCACGATGGGCAAGGTATCCGCCTGCTACAAACGATCACCGAGGTGACGGAACACGTCCTGGCACGCCAAGAAGCTGAGCGGGCTCAGACCTCACTCCGTCAGACCACTGACATCATCGAGGCAGAACGCCAGCGACTGGCGGTCATCGAAACCGTGGCACGGAGTGTGCGTGAAGCCACAGACACCGAGAGCATCGGCAGAACGGCCATTGAGGCCATCAGTGCCGCTATTCATTCGCTCAGTGTCTGTATCTACACGGCTGATCCCAGCCAGCAGGCCTTACACTTGCTGCATATCCGCCCGACGACAGGCACCAAGGAAACCTTCCTGTCATCCATCCCATATGATAACTCGCCTCTGGTGGCACAAGTGCACCTCCGTCAAGACCCGATCATCATCGAAGACCTCCAGGTGGCCGCTGCTTCCGGTGTCGTGGGAAGGACCCACCCGTTAGTGACCCGTGGGGTTCGCGGCTACATTTGCGTGCCCCTCTGGTTTAAAGATCATTTCGAAGGCACCCTGGCGGCTCTGTTCACCTATCCTCTCTCCTCCAACGGAGCCGAGGTGCAAATGCTAGGAGGCTGCGCTACACCTATCGCCGCGGCGCTGGCCCACGCACGGCTCCTGACCGAGATCGAGCATAAACAAGCTCGCTTGCGAGCCGTCCTCGATCAACTGCCAGAAGGCGTGGTCATTATTGAAGCCTCCGATGGCTGCATCAGCTACGCCAACGCCGCTGCCGAACGTATTGTCGGCACTCCTGGAAGAAGCATGCTTGGTAACTCGATCAGCAAGCATGCCCGCTCCCCAATCACCTACCTGGACGGTCGACCCATCGTGGATGAGGACTTTTCCCCTCTACGCGCCCTTCAGGGTGAGACACGAGGCAACCGAGAAGCGATCGTTACCAGATTCGATGGGAGCCGGGTCACTATCCTCGCTACTACAGCTCCGCTGCGACTGGAAAGTGGGGTCATTACGGGCTCTGTCTCGGTCTTTCAGGACATCACCGAACGCAAAAGCCTGGAGCAGCAGAAGAACGACTTTTTCTCCATGGCCAGCCATGAACTGCGTACGCCCATCACCGCTATTCAGGGATTCGCCGAAATCCTGCAACTGTTCATCTCAAGCGGACAAAGTCTGGACTCTTCACTCAGCATGCGTGCTATCAACACTATAGTCGAACAAAGTCAACACCTCACGCGATTGATCGATGAGATGCTTGACCTTACCCGCATTGAACAGGCCAAACTGCTGTTCCAGCTCGCCCCACACGATCTCCTGAGTATACTCGTTCAGGTAATAGAAAGTCAGGCGGTGACTACGAGACAGCACGACCTCCGGTTGATGCTGGACGGATTGCAAGCGAGTGATAGGTTAATTGGCTATTTTGATGAAGAGCGCATCGTCCAGGTCCTGAGCAACCTGATCACCAACGCGATCAAGTATAGCCCCGGTGGAGGAGAGATTGAGATTGGATTGCAACATACCCGCGAGAAGCCAGATGAGGCGCTCATCTGGGTCAAAGACCGTGGCATTGGTATTCCCGCCGATGCCCTACCGCATATCTTCGAGCGGTTTTATCGTTCGGGCAAGCTGGACCGTGCGATGAGTGGGCTGGGCATTGGTCTCTACCTGGTCAAGGAGATCGTCACCCGCCACGGAGGTCGGGTCTGGGTTGAGAGCATTGAAGGCGTCGGGTCGACATTCTACGTACTGCTTCCACTCGATAACCGTCAAGTTTTTGGAAGTTAGTAGTTCCCTCGTAGAAATTCGATCAATGAACGTGGAAATGAGGGATGCCTTGCCTCATCAAAGGCTGAGAGTAGTTCCCGTACGTTTTTATAGCGAGTATGCGGATTCTTACGAAGGGCTTTCAAAACTACTTGCTCAACAGCAGGTGAAATGTCTGGAGAGATTTCACGTAAGGGAGGAGGTGGGGTGTAAAGCTGCTGCCACATAATCTCAGTATTAGTGCCATAAAAAGGATAACTTCCCGTCAACCATTCGTAGAGAATGATTCCTAAGGCATATTGGTCAGTAGCTGGGCTTGGTTGTCCTCTGAATCGTTCTGGAGCCATATAGATTGCCGTACCTACCCAATCCTCCTCCAATGCTGAAACAGCTTGAGAGCGGGTGTTTTGAACGAATCTAGCGATACCGAAATCACCGATCAAGATCTCGTCATTTGCTCCTAACAATATGTTTGCGGGTTTGATGTCTCGATGAACTAGCCTACGATTATCCAGCCGATAACTATGAATGTATTCGAGCGCACCAACAATTTGCTCAAGATACTGTATGATGGTGTCCATATGAAGTATCTCTCCATGAGGATGCCGCTCAGCAAGTGAACCATTAGGTGCATAGTCCATAACGAAATAAGGAATTATGCGGTATTTGTTGAACTGGCGCACTTCTACAAAGTTAAATTCAAATATTGCAATGATATTAGGGTGCCTTAGATGGGCCATGATACGAGCTTCTTCAAAGAATTTTTCGAACTCTTTATTGGTCAAATCCTTATGCAGTATTTTGACAGCAACCCACCTGTTAAGATTGTCGTCCCAGGCCCTATAGACGTCAGAGAAGCCTCCTCGACCTATTAACTGATCGAGAATGTACTGATCAAATTGCCAGCCTTCGTAGTTCGTCATATTGGCATCTCTCCTCGAAACATTAGCAGGTTTATCAACTGACCTATTACGAGCCCTGTTTGTCGGGAAATAAATTGTTTTACTGCTCAGGTGAAGTCAGAACCCTTATGTTTCGAGGTATCAGATCCAACTTGGTAAGCTACTCGATCTTTATAAAACTTTCGTTTCTTGTTGCCCCCCATGCTTTACGGCATTTTCACAAGCGAGAAGGGGCGTATTAGATACGCCCCTTCTCGAAACCGATGCGCTGTTGCTCATAAAAGCGGCAATCTTGCGCCGTGCGACAGTAATCAAAGCTTTGAGCCGTCCCACATCCATTTCATCATCAGGCCAGCTTTCCATCTCAACATATACCTGATACTGCCCAAAGACTTCTTTCAGCTGAATAACATCGTCCACTCGTTCAAGAAGTGAGCAGACCATAGCTAGGCGTTGGCGACGCGGAAGTACCGATATAGCTTCAACGGCTATGCGCAGACGATTCGCTACTTCTTCCCTTGCCTCAACTACATGTTCCGGGTCTCCCCATCCCTCACTCATATTTACCAATATCTGCCCATATTTCACTTCACCATTATCATCTAATGAAAGCTGTTCGAGAAGCTTACGTCCACGCCCGAGATCATTGAACTCATTTTTAATAATGGTTCGAATATAGGCGGGAGGGGACTGAATGATCCTCTCTTGTAATGCACGCCATAGCTTGATACGCACATTTTGTTTAATCTCATTCCGTTTCTCAGGGGAAAGATCATAGGCGCGCTTCTCTACCTCAGCAATAATGAACGGATCTAAACTTTCAAGCACCTCCTCCAGCGCTTTTTTGTCTTCAAAGAACTTTACAGATTCATTTCCATTGGTTATAATTTCGATAGGAGATGTTGATTGCTCTTGCGTCTTCATCTTACCCTCCTGAAAAGGATAGACCACGTAGATAATTATTCTATTCCCCAATAGATAATTATCTTGTTAAAAAGCGTAAAAGTCAAGTGGTGCAAACAGCCATAAATGAGGTCTGATAAGCTGTAGGTTATAGGTTTGTATTGCTTTTTATGCAAAAATATGCATAAATCTTCCAAATCGGTATCATCTAATGCAGGTTTTTGTAGAAATCCTAAAGATAAGTATCCTATAAGTATTAGAATCTGTGAAGATAAGTTTTGTGTGGTTGACAAACGAGGGTAGTGAGTAGTATTCTGGCTGTTGCTGATAGATGTAACATCAAAAAGATGTAAGCTTCTTGTGAAAGGTGCATTCTTATTGGATAACGGGAATGACCATCTTATTCCATGGAAACCCTCACTGACACCACTGCCGGAAGAGTGGGTAGCTTTTGTTGAGTATCTTGATCAGCAATTGAAAGGCTCTCCGCACATATCACCTAACTACATTCTTGATGTGCGCTATAACGCGAAACGTGTTGGTAATCAACTACGTACATGGCAAGCACCATGGCAAGCGATTATGGCAGCATATCTTTGGGAGTATGACGAAGAGCTTATTCAACGTTCTGGTCTGCCAGAAGCCGATGTGGTAGTCAATTGCATTAAACAGGCAACGCTGTACGCTCGATCTATAGAAGCAGAAGATCTGCCTCCACTATTGACTCCTCCATATGAAGACTTAGGGGCTTTACTCCTAGCAACAGCGATCTACTTTCAAACCTTGAAAATACTGCAAGAAAAAAATGCTAATCGTCCATGTGATGTAAAGAAACGAATTGCTATCGAAAGTATCACCCTGGTGCTTCGCAATATTTTTAAACTCCTAGGCATCTGGATGTTAAAACGAGAGATCGAAGACTTGAGCGAACAATTGTGTACACCACGTAAATATAAAATGCAGAAGAGGGAATTGACCAGCATCCTCCAGCGCGACGTTTCACTCATAGAGGCGGCTCGTCATTTGCTGATAAATTCTTATGAAAAGGCAACTCAATACCCCATTTTCATTGATCCTGTACAGTGTAACGTGGCAGGACTAAAGCGGCGTCAACAGAGTCAATCCATCATATCACCGCAAGTTCCTCTCAACGGATTTGATTTAATCACGTTTAACATAATAGTGCCAACGGTTCAAGATTGCTACATGGCCTTTGGAGTTCTTAGCCAGCTGGGACAAATCCAGGGACAAGTAGTGGAACAATTAACCAGCCCAAAGCCAAATGGGAGCAGCAATATTTTCTTACGACTGCTGTTAAAACTCCCTGAAGAGCTTGCACATACTCCCGGTCATACCGATAACCCTACATATCTCTGCCGTTTACAAATTGCTACATACCTCATGAATGCTGTCACATGGTACGGATGCCTTCACCCTGACTGCTACCCTCTTTATCTGAAGACATCACAGTACAAAGAATACCCAATGCCATCAGTATCCGAGCTCTGGCACAGCGAGGAAGGCAAAGTTTTTCGCTCTATCCGTGAAGACCTTGCCAATAGCAATGTGCTTCCAGATAGGGAGTTCCCCATTATTGTGTATGATAAAGACCGCAGGCCAGTTCGTCTGCCTAAGGGAGTAACAGCCCTCGACTTCGCTTATGCGGTTGATCAAAACATTGGAGAATATGCGGCAGAGGCTTTCGTGAACAACCGCAAATCTCCCCTTAATCGTGAACTGGATGCCGGTGATATTGTAGAAATTAGAACAGCCAGCTACATTCAAACACAGCAGGAGTGGCTCGATCGCAACGACGCGAGAACGCCGAAAGCGCGGCAAGAGATTCGAAAGTCTTTGCAGCGCCATCCCCAGGAACGAATGGGATACAATCAACTCCGCGGGATACTAGATCGCCATCACTATATGCTGACAGCTGAGACACTTGAGGAAGAATTGAGACAGCTGGTCAAACAATACAGGCTGGGAACGTACTTAGAGTATATCAGGCTACTTGACACGGGGAAAGATGTACGCTATACACCTGAGTGGGCCGCACAACAGATCATGGAGCAAATCGCGGAACGCAATGAGATTTCGACAACGGAGATGACAAAACTGAGTTGGGTACCTGTATTAAATATACCATCGAGTCCCCAGAAAACCCGTATTAGTAGTCAGCATCTTTGTGGTTTTTGTAGGCCAGAGCATGCGGATACTATCATGGGACGAATACGCAAACGCACAGGAGAATTAGTCGTCCATAAAGAGCGTTGCCCACATCTACTCGACTCCTATGCAAAACTACTTCCTATGGGCTGGCAACCACAGGCGGCCCCATTTTGCGTCTCATTCTTTATGATCGCCCAGGACCGTAAGGGCCTTGTGTCTGATCTTACTCGGTTGCTCCGTGCCTATCCATGCGACCTTCGCTTTGTGCATGCCGAAGCCATCGAAAATGGGCAAGCCAGGATTTGTTTTAAAATAGAGGTACACACAAATAAAGAAGTATTTGATATTCTCGAGGCAGTGAGGAAGCGGGAACCACAAGCGCGGGTAGAAATTGATGCAGCAACGACTCCCCAACGAATTTTAAATCGTTTACACAGTCAACATAAACAAGAAGAGCTTTGGGATACGATGGCATTAGAACGAGTCTTCAAAGAGGCAATGGATATACTGCCATCACGCAATACACACCTGAGAAATCCTTTTAATATTTCGCGACCGGCTGCACCCAAAATGTTCTTTGGTCGATCTCGGGAAATCGCGAACATACAAGAGACATTGTGCGATGGTGAGCTTGGAAAGGCTATGGTGCTCTACGGGCCATTACGGTCAGGCAAATCTTCTATCTGTACAAATTTCGTTGAGCATCACATTTTGTTTGACCGCCATGCTAAGCGGCCTGTCTGGGGTGTACTCCAATCCTTAATAAATGCGCAGTGGGACAACGAAGAAAGCATATTCTCGGAATTGGCAGGAAGGCTGTGTAAAAAGTTCGCTGCGCAATTCCAGCTAGCTGCACCTCGATGGCAGGATTACGAGGAAAGTGATCCACAAGACCGGTTTCGCTCGCTTGTACAAGAGTGTGTAGCTCAAGTTCCTCACTCTCGGTTGATATTAGTTCTGGATGAATTCGGCGGAGCAATAGAGTCCTTTGAAAATAAGACGCTCTCCTTCCGCTTCTTCACTTTCTGGCGCGAACTTCTAAATGAAGTTCCACAGTTGAGCTTGCTGTTGGCTTTACCTACCAGTGCCTATAACCTCCTATCCTCAACAAAGTTTTCCAATGTATTTAGCTTTGCGCAAAACGTCAAAGTGAGATATTTAGATGAGATTGGTGCGCAACAACTCTTGATCGATCCCTTACGGGAACAACATATTGAAGTTCATCCCACTACCGTAGCCCTGGCGCGCAGACTCACAGGAGGAAGCCCCTATTATATGACGATGTTAGGGCAGCAATTGATCGAACTACTCAACAGAGATGTTTATTGTCAGCTCATTACCGATGATGAGCTACTCGCCATTGTGGAGCAGATCATTCAGGAAAATACGGGAAATAACTTTGACTTTCTTAAACTAGAACTCCAGAATGAGCAAGAACGCCGCATTCTGGAGGCCATTGTTGAACTCACATGGCAGATCAAACAATCTAAAGTGCAATGTAAAGTTATCGCTGACCGCCTCAAGAGGTCAATGCCAATCTATGAGACGCGACAGCACCTTGATCGTTTACGTGATGGCCTCATCCTCGATGAAATTGGCCCCAGATCTAATCCTTACTACTCGTTCAAGATAGAACTTGTACGTAGGTGGCTATTGCATCATCGAGAGTTCTTTGCTGCTTAGGCATGGTTCAAATGAACTTGACAGTTCCTAACCAACAGCAAGGTCCAGCCCTGTCATGCTGAGCGCAACGAAGCATCTCTCTGCCTATCGAGACAGACCCTTCGCTTCGCTCAGGGTGACACGGTGTGACTGTTCAAAAAGAGCATGTGGGGTATAGAGCAACAAACACCCTGGCACTCTTTGTCTAATCCCTTTACGGATGATAGGCTTCAAGTCATCGCTGGCCATGTCTCCTGTAGAAGTACAGAAATTCATGATATCATCGGCGGTAGACAAAATGCGCTCATTCTGGCTGGCAGACCCAATATCGGCAAGTCAACGCTTATTCGCTATCTACAATTACCTCCTGATGCTTCCTGGTCCTGGAGACATGAATTAGAAGGAGAAGGGTATAACCGCAATACGTTAAATGCTATTCACTTTGCGCAAATTGATCTGAAGCCATTATTAGTAGATTTCAAGGATGAAGATAAACTGCTGGATATCTTCATTGAAGAATGTACCAAGGCCCTCTATCGAGCATACAAACCGGGGGATACCTTCTCTGATCTTACACTGAGGGGTCTCTATAAGTTACTCAATATCATCAGCGAGGAAGCGACTGAAGAGACTCGTTACTTTCTGATCCTGGACAATATTGAACACCTGGGATTGCTATATATGCAACTTGCCAACATAAAGAGTGGGACAAAGAAACCTCAAGAGTACGGGATCACTCTCCTTGATAGAAGTAGGGCTATTCGCACAATCATCGATTTAATTGATGAGTTCAAGATATTCGGATTTATTCTCTCAATTGAGAGCCTTCCAAAAGCCAGAATTGTTGACCAATTCACCTATATATCAGCAGACCTCGCTCGTTTCACGACAAAGACCCTCCAAACATTCACGATGAGCGATACCAGGAAATTTCTTGCCCAACGCATCAAAGATTTTAAAAGTGAAACCAGCAACAGCAGTAACGACTATGATCCTTCTGACAATACTCCACTCTTTTCTAAAGAAGAACAATCATGGCTGCTGGAAATCGCAGGGACGCATCCCTACTTAGTGCAACAGTGTTGCTATTACCTGTTTCAGTTCAAAGCATACTCAGCCGATGGAGCAGGGAGACAGGACAGCGATGAAGAGCAACTTCTCTCAATCATTCTCGAGCAAGTGAGTACATTCCTTTCACGCACCTGGAAACGTTTGCAAGAGGCAATGAGTAACAGTACCGATGTTGAAAAAGTTGACAAACAATTTCAGGCGTTTGTCTCGCTTTGTGCACAAAAAAAACCGGAAGATACGATCGACGCTCCATTTTGGGATAGTCTACACCCGGAACTCCGCTATATTCTCTATAGCGAAGGAATAGTTCGCTATGATCTGTTTCGTCCCATACATTTTCCCGGAACAATTTTGCGCGATTACCTGGTTCAACAGGTGAAGGAAAGAAATAAAACAAGCGCTAATCAGGATATGCTTGCTCAGGCTGAACATGGGCACTGGCTGCATATTGCTCGCCCTGGTATGGAAACCAGGCATATTGCGCTTTCTAAGCTTGAATATCGCCTCCTCAAAACGCTTCTTCAACATGCCGATTATTGCACCGAACAAGAACTTATTCAAAGTGCATGGGAGAGAGGCACTGAGCGAGCGAACTTTACACAGCGTCTATACAAGCTTCGCAAGAAGTTGGAAGATCAGCTTGATGGGATCGATGTCATTGAAAATCGTTACGGTGGCATCTACTCAATGACGCACGCAGATTGGCTTAAACTTGATTAATAGCGGTCAGCCCTGCTATATCAGCAACCTCTTTCTCTTTAATAGAGGGATGGCCTGTGCACCTGGTAAAGGCAGCAGTGTTTGGAGTTCCTGTGCATGCTGGAGAGCCAGCGAAAGATACTTTCTACCACGTTCTGAAGCACCATCACCGAGTATACTAACATTCGCGCAAACCATCGCCTTTTCTATAATGTAGTACTTCAACAGCAGCCTGGCACTCGCTTGGTCTTCTGTCCTCTCTTGAAGATACGTAGAAATAAACACTTCAACCAAGTCATCACCTTTGTGATCATGTGGCCCATCGAGTAAATGCATCTGGAGGTCCATTGCTAACATTGCAACGTCGCTCAACGTATCAATATGACAGAAGTCAGGATTGAAATCAATGCAATCAAGAGCAAGGAGTTGTTGTTGAGGAAATTTCGCTGAGGCGGGCCGGATCCATAAATTCGTCAATTTGAGATCGCCATGACACCGTTTGATATACCCCTGAACAAATCGTCGCTTAAAGTCCGGCTCTAAATCGAACACAGCGATCTCCATCACAGAACTAATGCACCGATATGTACTTACGTCAATGCCATCTTGAGACAATTGCTCCAGAGCCTGTGCAAAAAACCCCAGATTAAACTTCAGTTTATCTGCGATAGACGCAGGAAGACCTCTACTTGAAAAGGAAATTCCGGCCCGCCTATGTAAACGAGCAACTTCTCTGGCAAGAAATTTCATGCCCTCATTTGTCGCTAAAGGCTCCCTTTCTGAATCCAGGCGGTAGTCAAGTCTCCAATCTATCTGAAGCGCCTTCATAACATAGGCATATTCGCCATATGCCAACTTACTTTCGCGCGGTATTATAGTTAAATGCCCCGGCTGAAATGTCCGTGCATCCGCGCTCAATTCTTCAAGATACACGATACCTAAATATACGCCGGGAGCAAAACGCTGATTATAGCTGAACCCCTCAAGAAGGTACAGAATTTGTGTTTCCACATCTTCTTTAATACGTTGCCTCTGCCACACCTTCACACAGATAGGTATTTCTGCGAGTCTGCTATCTGTAAAAACCACTTTCGTTGTTGGAGAAATGATTCGCTCTTTGATGGATTCTGGTAGCATCACAGGATTGATACGACGAAATTTTCGCGAGTTATGTAAAATCCTACGAATGGACTTTGTTTTTCGACCAAATTGAAAAAAGAGAAGAGCAAGAATAACCACACATAATATGGTTGTGTAAATTAAGTATTTAACTGACTGTGCTATTCTTATTACACTGAGTTTCTTCGCCTTAACACTCTCTTCTCCTTGAGGAGAAACCAATCTACTCATCTGAACGCTCCTAAACAACGATCATAATACAAGAACCCCCATTAGACATAAATGGTAGGTGTAACAACGCCGAATATTATTGTTTAAGCACGGTTCAAATGAATGTGACAGTTTCACATGGTTCATTGCCAGTGAGGCGTACAGCAATTTGTAGACTGTTTAAACTGTCACATCGCATTCTGCTCAAAATGAACCTTGCCTTATATTGCAAACACTGGTGCACACGGATTCTATTACTCTTTGAGTACATGATACGCATAATGTTGAAGCATAGCATTGTACTTGTCAAGGCCAACTTACTTTTGGCTTTAATATCCTTAGCCATTTTAGGCTACAGAGTTATCCCAAGATAAAAAAAGCTGTTTTTCTAGATAGACTCAATAGATGATAAATTCGTAAAGGAGCAATTAATTGGATGCTAGTTCTATCTCAGAAACTAGATGCGCTCACTCCAGAACTGGATGAGCTGATCACAGCTCTCCCGAAGGCTGAACTTCATATCCACCTAGAAGGCTCGATTCGCCCTAAGACCTTGCTGCTCCTTGCTCAGCGAAACGGTATCGACCTGGGTTGTAAGGACGATGATACCCTACGAGCCCTGTACAGTTATCGAGACTTTTCCCATTTCATAAAACTCTATGGGGTTCTTACTGCTGCGCTTAGAAAGCCTGAAGACTTTATGCTTATTACAGAGGAGTTGGGTCTGGAGGCAGCACAACAGGGGACTCACTATTTAGAGGTAACTTTTTCGGCTGCTATTCATCACCGGCGTAAAGGGATCCCTTTCGATGAGATGATGGACGCGATAGCCGAGGGAGCAGCGGCAGTGCGGCAACAGGTTGGCGTGGAAATGCGTTTTATACTCGATCATGTTCGTGGATATTCACTAGATTATTGCCAACAAACAGCTGAATGGTGTGTGCGAGGACGAGAAAAAGGAGTAGTGGCACTCGGACTTGGTGGCTACGAACCGGATTGGCCTGCTTCGCTCTACGCTGAGGCTATTCATTGGGTTCAGTCTCATGGTTTACCTTTTGTTCCACATGCTGGAGAAGCAGTTGGTCCCGAAGGTATTTGGGACGCCCTTCAGTTCAACCCACCTCGTATTGGTCATGGTTTTCGCGCAGTTGAAGATGCAATTCTGGTTGATACATTACGCGAACGGGAAATAACTTTAGAAATTTGTCCTACAAGCAATATTTGTACTGGCTGTGTGCAGCGTTGGGAAGATCATCCTCTACGTCAACTTTGGGATGCAAACGTGTTAGTAACAATCAATTCCGACGATCCACCGATGTTCAATACCACGCTACTTGATGAATATCGCATTGCGACCACAAAATTTGGCTTCTCACTAAAGGAACTGGCCCGTCTTAGCCTTAATGCAGCACATTGCTCCCTGCTGCCTCCTGAGAAGCGTATGAGGCTCGTAGAGACCTTTCAGGCCGAAATAGAGCGTCTGGGGCTTTAGTGTCTGTTAAAGTTCAACT
>WNFB01001750.1_pt1 | contig 28974 bp, 25 predicted proteins | sample 5400501 | NCBI WGS metagenome assembly WNFB01 (sample SAMN13153341, study PRJNA577476) | soil metagenome | isolation source: 200 cm saprolite under Douglas fir tree site 2 hole 1 | place: USA:California | collected 2015-04-18
CACCTCAGCCAGAGCGCGATATCGCGGATCACCCAAGTCTCAAGCCCCAATCTTTTCTCCGTCAAGTTGTCCATGCCGCCCTTCCCCTCGGCGAGGGAATTATCGTCGATCCCTTTATGGGATCAGGGTCCACAGTAGCAGCAGCGGAAGCTCTTGGTTTGCACAGCATTGGTGTCGAGCGGTACCTGGATTATTATGAAATGAGTCGTGCTGCTATTCCAAAACTGGCGGCTATAAAGACTCGTTTAGACAAGCAATGGCTGCAACTCCCTCTCCTTTAGAGATGGGTCCCGATAAATCCAATTTGCTAACATTTTCTGGTAACCAGATCTAGTAACGCTAGCAGTTATTGTTCACCGACTTATTTCTGAGCGCCCTGAAAATTGCCAGTCATCTTTTGTGAGACGAGCGCCAAGGACTGCTACGAAGCGGAAAGGTTTGGGATTGATACCTCTGACTGTGTCACCAGGTCGATTACTATCGAACATGAATACCATAAGCCAAGTATTTTCAGGATTATGGCCTTGCCACCCTCTCAGGTAACGTGAGCCTTTAATTTCAATTCCCTCGTCAGCATGCTGAACAGCATCTCTTGGAAAGCGCCCTACGGGAATTATATCAGGATGACCATTATGATATCTATTTTTGACGACACTGGAACAGTATTTAGGGATATTAGAACTCATGAATTCCCCGACAATGCTGCTGAAGTTAGCAGACATTAGCATGACTTCAAGACGCTCTATCTCTTTCGTATGGAGTTGCTGGTTAATGAAACCGAGGAAGTCAATAAAGTCACTCATAGCAAGCTGAATGTGCTGAATAGTACATCCATAAGGTATTTCTGCTTCAGGATTAAATCCATTGGGCTGAACAGGATGAGGCGTACATGCTGCTAGCTCCCAGTCAATGCTCATTAAGGATATCCTTCTACATACTCTACTTGTGCTCATTTAAGTGCTTAATGTTGATCAGAGTCCTGCTGATTTTCTGCCTCAAAAGTCATAGCTACAGCCTCTAGTAAACGCCGCCTCTCTTCAGGTAAACCGAGGTAGACTTGCAACAAAGACTCTAAACGGGCACCATTAACATCTGGGTATGTTGCAGCAACAAGTTCAGCAAGAGATATATTTAACACACGTGATAGGCGGCGTAGCATCTCTAGTCCTGGTCGCTGATATTCGTGCAACCATGCATAGCATGTTTGGCGTTGTACACCCACCGCCGAAGCTAAAGCTTGTATACTCATATTGCGTTTCGTCATTGCAGAATAAAGAAGTTCCGCTAGTTGTCCTCGTTTTGCATTTCTTGACATGTGCGCATCATAGAGAGGAAAATGTCATGTTGACTAACTACTATTAGTAATGTTAGGATATGATTAATATCGTCATAAATGGAAATAAACTGGAGGGTACACAATTGGACAGCACCTCTAAAACACTGAAATTAGCTAACGGCGCCCAAATTTATCTTGCACCAGGCAAGCACCATGAGCTACTAATCGCCATAGTCGAAAAATTTAGCCCACGTTTCGCTCCAGGTGCTGTCGTACTCTATGTAGGTGATGTCCTCAATAAGGCTATAATTTACGAGAAAGACCGGCTAGAACAACTGGGTATGCCAATAACTGCCCAGGATAGGCTACCTGATATCATCTTCTATGACGAAGCCAGGAACCTGCTCTTTCTCGTCGAGGCTGGAATATCACATCTATCTGTAACCCACCGGCGTCGAAGAGAGTTGGAGACGCTGCTTGAAGGATTTGGCGCAACACGTATCTATGTATCAGCTTTCCTTTATCTAGCAGATTATGGGCGAAATGCATCACATATTGCATGGGAATCTCATGTTTGGATAGCAGAGATGCCAGATCATATGATCCACTACAATGGAGACATAGCCGTCCACGGGTAGTGCCAAAAGCCCGCTGAAGTGAGCATAATTTGCACAAATTGCACACCTTTGAACATCCTCTAAGCTGGCTCTACACCTGGCCTCAACAGGAGAAGGAAAGGGGAAAACCCAAAAAATACGGCGTAAATGCACCACAGTTGCACCATATCTGGCCGCCAGCAGCCCCAGGAGCCATGCGCCAGCACCTCTTCCCCCTCTCCATCTTTGATGGAGAGGGGGCTAGGGGGTGAGGCCCGCTACAACCGCTACAAACCCGCTTGGAAAGACACTGGCACCCAAAAAATAGCAAAAATTATGCCCGTTCAAACGATCAATGCAAAATCCTCTCCTCCGGCACCTCCAGCAGCACAGCAGCCCCCACAATCGGCGCATTCTCACCCAGTGCGGCCAGTCTCAACTCCAGCATGCCCCATTTTAGGATAGCATTGACCTTCTGTTGCAGCATAGGTACGAGGAAAGCATTATTGAGCGCGATGGCTCCGCTGATGGCAACGGCATCGATGCGCGTGAGCTGCGCCAGGTTGACGAGGCCAAGAGCAAGTTTATCCGAGAAGGTTTCCCAGAACGCCATATCTGTTATGTGAGCGATAGGACGCCCATAACGCAGTTCGACCTGCCTGCCCCCAGTGAATGTTTCCAGGCACCCTACCTGACCACACAGGCATATTAATGTGTTACCGTCAAGTACCTGGTGTCCTATCTCAATCGAAGATGTAAGCGAGATTGAAGCTTTGCCGAGCTGTATGGCGGCTCCTGTTCCCGTCGAAACGGTCAGGTAAGCGCACCTGTCGATGTTGCGCAGGGCGCCAAATTTCTTTTCAGCCAGCAAGCCACACACCGTATCATGTGCAAACCGTACAGGACACGCGAAACATTCAAACAAGTCCTGGGCAAAAGGTTTGCCAATATAGCCAGGCAGGTTTGGTGCAAAGATGATTGTATGTCCATCCCTGGCGATACGCGCTGCGGCTGAGACGCCTATCCCCGCAAGGTCTTCTCTACCGCTGTTTTGTATGGCAGCGACGATTTGATGGATTTGCTCTTCATAGTTTTGCACGGTGGGAAACTTTGCAAGCACTACAAAGTCTGTTGAATCCAATGATTCAAATAATCCCAGGCGAGTGTTGGTGCCTCCAATGTCCACGGCGATGTATGTATTTGAGCTTGCCTGGGTGATCATAGTGCCCCTCTTAAGGAGTGATCAGAAATTCATTGTGAGTAGCATATCACACAACATTGTCCCCGCGATGAGCAGCGTACGCTTGACAACACATGGTTCACAAAGATTAGAATTGTAGAGAAAGAGCGGACTCCTGGTGAGACCTTGCAAAGGATGGTAAAGATGACGATATCAGTAAGCGGTACAGTCGCCCTCGTAGGGGCCGGCGAGTATCTTTCAACAATGCTACCGGTAGATAAAATGCTGCTCGAGCGGGTTAATGGCACACCGCGTGTAGTCGTGCTGCCAACCGCCTCGGCGCCCGACGGCGCGGGTGTACCGGAGCGCTGGGCGCGCATGGGTGTTGAACACTTCTCCCAACTGGGCGCAGCGGTCGAACCGGTTATGTTGCTGAATCGAGCGGATGCTGGCAAAGATGAAGTGGCCGCACAACTTGCCGCAGCAAATTTCATCTACTTCTCAGGTGGCAAGCCCCGCTACTTGCTTGAGACGCTGCAAGGCACTGCCTCCTGGCAGGCTATCCTGGGTGTCTTCGCTGCCGGCGGTATCATAGCAGGCTGTTCTGCGGGAGCAATGGTCCTCGGCAGTGAGTTGTTCGACTTTCCCCAGGTATGGCGCACTCTGCCGGCGCTCGGGCTTGTCCCTGGCATCGCCGTCATCCCGCACTTTGATGAACTGCCCGCATGGCTGGCAGGCACGGTCTCCCGCCCCATGCGAAAGGCGACGGTTGTTGGCATCGACGGCGCAACGGCGCTTGTTGGATCAAACGGCCAATGGCGAGTACACGGGCATGGCGGCGTTACAGTTTTCACGGAAAACGGCAAAAAACGCTATGCGAATGGTGAAGCAGTACCACTCGCCACCTAGTCCAGTTTTTATATGGGGCTACTCGCGCGCACACTCCATCTTGGACGCTGCAAGACGTTGGATAAGAAACGGTGCTGTTTCGACTCCCTTTCTTTTCCGGCAAAATACTCAGCCGATTACGGCTCTTCCTCTATCTCTATAGCATCTTCTGCTAGCACTCGCGTACGCTCGCGCGGCCATCGTTTGCGAATGAAGCCCAGGAGATGCTCAGGAATCCAGCGCAGGAAGTACGGATGCCGCAGTACATGCAGGAAGAGCTGGGGTTGGAGGTTTTTCCATATAGCCGGCAGTTGCGCTATCTCGCCACTGCGTCTCGGGTGCTCGGCACTGGCCGGGTCCGCCCAGCGCTCACGGACATAGATATCCCCCAGGCGCTCCAAAGTCACGGCCTGATCTGGAGCCGCCTCGGCCAGGGCATGCATATATTCGTAGGGTGTTTGCGAACGCCGTATTGGGATACCCGCCCAGTTTGCAAGCAGACAAATACGCCCGTAGACCTGTGCAGTTATCCCATAGCTGCGGAACAGGCGCCGCCACCAGACCCCGAAGTAAGCAATGCCTGACAGAATAAGCAGGAGCAAACCAACCAGCGTCAAACCAATATCCTGGCGCAACCCCTGCTGCGCGGACGCCGTGGTCACACCCGACTGCCCGCCACTGGTCTCTTCAGGCAAAGTCGGCTTACGACCACGAGTCCCAGGGGGGACACCAGGCAGGACAGGGCCGGTCGTGACGGTCGAACTAGCAGTCGGACGGGTAAAGGCCGAAAAGTGCGCCGACGGCTCAAAGTTGACCCAGCCATAACCGGCAAAATAGACTTGCGTCCACAGGTGGGCATCAAAGCCATGAATCAACCACTCGTGTTGTTTTACATCGTATGTCCCGCTGGTGTACCCTGCCACCACACGCGCAGGTATACCCACTTCTCGCGCCATGATGGCCATTGCCGTAGCAAAGTAGTTACAAAACCCTTGATTGCTGCCGTTGAACAGGAACCAGGAGACCGCTTCCTGGCCAGGCGGCAGAGAGACATTCACATTATAGGTGTAGTGGTCGCGCAGGTAGCTCTCCAGCGCCTCAGCCTTGTCGTACATGGTGGAGTAACCGGCAGTGATGGACTCTGCCAATTGCTTTATTCTGGGATTAAGATTTTTCGGTAGTTGCAGCAAGTTCGCGTTGAGGATATTCGGGTCATACCAGGTGACGGGAGGGAGCAAATCTGGATGAGCCGGGTCGTACGTAAAGGATGGAGCATCGGCAGGCATCGGGACTGTCTGCAGGGTCTTTATAGGGGCGGCAGAAACATAAGAGATAACTGTATAGCTATTCCCCGCTGCCAGTTTCCCAAGTTTCCGTACCCACGCAATGGTCGCCCCACTGGCTTTACTGGTAAGCACGACCACCGGTTGATTCGTCGAAGCAATCTGCGAGGCTCCCAGCAAGTACGGGTGCTGTTCACCAGGAGGATTCACAACGGTGATGTGCTGCTGCACGGGGCGTAAAAGCGTTGATCCATCGTATTTTACCGTGTTAGCATTCAGCGATGTTCCATCCGTTGAACCGTAAGTCCAGGCCCGGCCGTTATAAGTATCGAGGCTATCCGCCTCAAGGTACTGGCCGCCGCTATCATCGGTTTTGACAGTAAAAACAAGATCGCCGTTCAGATTAGGATTTCCCCCCAGCACGAGTGTGTCAGTGAAGTTGCCGTGACTCGCAATATTGGTGCCCCCACTGACCGAAATAATCCGATCCCAGACATTCTGCAATTGTACCCAGGGATTATTGTCGGCGCTCCAGACCTGTGCTGCGGCATCATTTGTATAGCCCCAGGGTAATAGCCATGCCAGGATCAGGATACCGATAGAGATCAACGCTCCAGCCTGCATAAACTCCCACCCCAGGTCATCCGAGCAACGCAGCCCCAGCCTTTTCCAGCGCACCGAAGATTCATAGAGGTTGAAACGCAGCAGCAGCAGCAGCGCAGCAACCAGAAACACTACCAGAAAGACAATATAACCCGCATCGATAAAGTTCAGGTTAATAAGTAGCACAACAGCATTGGCAAGAATCATGAGCCACGGTCTGCGTGTGCGATAGACAAGCCAGGCGCTTGTATACGCAAGCAGAAAACTAAGCGCGATGATAAAGAAGAGGAAGATGGAATCGTCACTACTGGTGCCCCCGGCAAGCGCCAGCAGCAACCACTGATGCATGTCATTGACCAGGGCGGCAACACTCCCCCCATAATCATTGCCCGCGGTCTGCCATAAAGCCAGCAGTATGCCCAGTGCAACGGCCATTACATGGACGAGCAAGCGTGGCATACGTCGCTGCTTAGCAGCGAATACCCCGCTGGCCAGGCCGAGGAGCGTGATCAACGAGAGGACATTGAGATGGTCTACCCAACCTGCTGCTTGCACGCACCAGATGGTGCTGTACACCACCGTGGCCAGCAGGAAAAGTGAAAACCACCCCTCTGCCAGGCCGATATGCAAGCTGGATTTGCGCGGCCACCGCCTGTTTTTGCCTGGACTACCGTCGCTTGGGCGCGGTTCTGCAATGATCTTCGAGAGACGTTCAATAGTCGCATCCTGCATTGCCATTACCTCCATCGTGCATAGCGTGCCTCGGATTTTCGTTCAAGCGCTTCAGTTAAGGAGGCTTCACATTTGACACGCAACACAGGTATTCCTGCACCTTCTAACAAGGCCAGAGTATCCTCATCAGGTGGCCTATTCTCAAATGATGCCGCATCTAAGCCTACGACAGCTACCTGCACACCACGGCGCTGAAGATGACGCAGGCTTTCATGCCAGTCCCTCGAGTTCGAGGGTGTAATCACAATAGCAACAGTATTCCGCCCGAAATGGAATGCATCCAGAGCCAGGGCTTCTTTCAACTCGGGTCCTGATCCCGCCTCGACAACGGCAAGCATTTCAAGCACGCGCTCAACCTGGCGTTCGCCACGATCCAACGAGAGAAATTCACGTCGTTGTGCATTCATAATCATACCTAGAGACAGGTCCTGGCGCAACAGGTATACAGCAACCGTGGCAGCAATGGTTACGCCATATTCCTCGGTCGAATGTTCACCCTCGCCTGCCTGCACTGCTTCGTTCAGGTCAAGAAATATCCACGCATCCAATGCGGGATCAAGATCGAATTCCTTTACCATTAATCTATTGTAATGCGCAGTGGAGCGCCAGTGTATACGATTTTGCGCGTCTCCTGCTGCATAATCACGAATAGTAGTGGCGTTGGTCGTGGCTTGCAGGGCGCGCCGTGAACTGCGGCCACGTCCAGGCAACCCTCCCGTAAATAACACGAAACTACTGATTGGCAGCACACGCGGCAAGACGAGCAACTCCTTCGGTACCGTGAGCATTATACGCCGTCGGAACAGGCCAAATGGGTCCCCACTGGTGGCTGTAACAGGCCCCAACTGGAAACGCCCGCGCTGCTTACAGACAGTTCGCGCGCGCCATGTCGCCCGCTTGCGACCACCCATACTCGCGACATACCCTGCGCGGTGTCCCGGCAAGGTTGAGCTATCGGCAATCTGTACCCACAACTTGGGCATCACACTCACATTGTCCAGCATGAGCCGCTCATCGAAGATCTCACCAACCTGTACGCGCCCAACACTGGCAGTGCGCCGGAAGATCATCTTGCGCAGGCTGTAGCGTGCCCAGATCCAGGATAAAATGAACAGGGTCAGCATGACATAGGTGAGTAAGTACAGCACACGCCAGCCGCTGCTGATTGCAAAGAAGGCCAACACGATTATCAGTAGGATAGCTTGCCAGGGTCGCATAGATCAGCGCCCCTTTCCACCACCGACCCATGCACCAGGCACAGGCACACTCTGCAAAATTTCATCCAGGACGGCGGTAGATGTAATGGCGCGTACACGCGCTGCCGGTGTTACGATGATACGGTGCGCCAATGTGGGCTTCACTAAAAGTTTCACGTCGTCGGGAATAACGTAGCCACGTCCACGTATCGCAGCTATAGCCTGAGATGCCCTGTACAAGGCCAATGAACCGCGAGGACTGGCTCCCAGGTAGATGTTGTTATGATTGCGCGTGGCATTGGCAATCATAACGATGTATTCTCGAATAGTCGGATCGATATGGACACCGCGTATCTGCTGTTGAATCAGCACCAGCTCTTCCGCAGTCATAATTTGCACCAGGTCGTCCAACGGATGATGATATTGATGCGTATCCAGAATATTCATCTCATCGCTGGCTTTGGGATAGCCGAGCTTAATGTTCAACATAAAGCGGTCGAGCTGAGCTTCCGGTAGAGGGAACGTTCCTTCATATTCGATGGGGTTTTGCGTCGCCATCACCATGAATGGTTCGGGTAGATGATAGGTGACGCCGTCAACCGTCATCTGCGTCTCCTCCATCGCTTCCAGCAATGCCGATTGCGTTTTCGGAGTAGCGCGGTTAATTTCGTCGGCCAGCACGATTTGGGCCATGATTGGCCCGGCCCGGAACTCAAAATTGCCAGTTTTCTGATTATAGATGGAGACCCCTGTTACGTCGCTTGGCAAGAGATCTGGGGTAAACTGGATGCGTTTGAATGTGCATCCAATGGAGCGAGCAATTGCCTTGGTCAGGACGGTTTTGCCAACGCCGGGCACATCTTCGATTAAAACATGTCCCTGGCAGATGACAGCTATGAGGCTGAATGCAACCGATTCAGCTTTACCAACTATTACTTTTTCGACATTGTTAATTACTCGTTGAACCGCACTAGCTAGATCTTGTACCGACAGCATACTTTACTCTCCAATAGAGCCTGGTACAGTAGCGTTGGTGACGGCCTCATCTATAAACGCTTCGCAGGTACCAGGCAAACTTCTCGACGACTGCTCATTTCATAGTGTATCACGTGAATGCAAAAGCTTAAAGCATAGGCAACAGTTATGTATATTATTACGCCATGACAAACGTGTTTGTTTCATCTGATTTTTAAGTCTACACGCGTCACCTGAAATGTTCCTGAAAACCCGAGTTCTGACCTCTGGTGAGATCAGCAAGAGTATGCTATGATTGTGTCGATGACAAACCTGCACGACGGTAACGATATTCAAGAACTGCATGCCTACGTACGTGGACGGGTGCAGGGGGTCGGCTTCCGCTACTTTGTCGTTGAACATGCCCTGATGCTTGGCCTGCGCGGATATGCACGTAACGCGAGAGATGGCAGTGTAGAAGTACTGGCCCAGGGACCTCGTCCTGCCCTGGAGCGCCTGCTCTCCCTGCTGAGGCAGGGGCCGCCCGCAGCCTACGTGAGCGAGGTACAAAAAGTATGGGGGAAGCCAAGCGAACATCTCAGTGGCTTTCATGTTCGCTGGTGAAGAGAAGAGGAAGATTATGATTGATCGCGAAACTGTAAAGAACGTAGCAAAACTGGCCCGCCTGGGTCTGACCGAAGAAGAGGTTGATGTGTTTGCAAGTCAACTCTCTGTCATCCTGGAGAACATCGCCAAATTACAGGAGGTCGATGTGAGCGGAGTGTCGCCCACCGCGCATGCATCACGCTTGAGCACTATCACGCGGGCCGATATCCCACAGCCGTCATACCCGCCGGAAGTATTACTGGCCAATGCCCCCGAACAGGAAGCCAACTGCCTGAAAGTCCCCGCGGTGCTGGAGGAGTCCTGATGACCGAATTATATCAACTGAGCATTCACGAAGCTGGAGAACTATTACGCCAACGGAGGATCTCTTCGGTCGAACTAACTCGCGCCCATCTAGACCGCATTCGAGCGGTGGATGAGAAGGTCAAGGCCTTCACACTCGTAACCGATGATCTCGCCATGAAACAAGCAGAGGAGGCTGACCGGCGCTTTAGCAGCGGAGCCACTGTATCCCCCCTCACAGGCATTCCCCTGGCGATCAAGGACGTAATTTGTACGAAAGGGATCACCACCACCTGCAGCTCCAACATGCTGAAGGATTTCAAGCCGCCTTACGACGCTGCAGTGATGGAACGACTCAATGCGGCAGGCGTGGTAATGCTTGGCAAGACAAACATGGATGAGTTCGCCATGGGTTCTTCCACCGAGCACTCCGCGTTCTTCCCTACGCATAACCCCTGGGACCTGGAACGCGCCCCCGGTGGCAGCAGTGGCGGTTCCGCAGCAGCAGTAGCGGCAGGCATGGCGATGGGCGCCCTTGGAAGCGACACCGGCGGCTCGATTCGCCAACCTGCGGCATTGTGCAGCGTTGTGGGCCTCAAGCCGACCTATGGCCGGGTTTCACGCTATGGGCTGGTGGCGTTCGCCTCATCGCTCGATCAAATCGGCCCGTTTGCACGCGACGCGCGCGACGCCGCTCTGATCTTGCAGGCGATTGCAGGCCATGATCCACGAGACTCGACCAGCTCTCCCGATCCAGTACCAGACTTCAGCGCAGCACTGAATGGCTCTATCAAAGGCCTGCGCATCGGCGTACCCGAGGAATACTGGGTAGAGGGGACGCAGCCAGGAGTAGTCAAGGCCGTGCGCGACGACATTGAAAGACTGCGTGAATTGGGAGCCGAGGTCAGCGAGGTTTCCCTGCCGCATAGCAAATACGGTGTTGCAGCTTACTATATTATAGCTCCGGCAGAAGCCAGCGCTAATCTTGCTCGTTACGACGGCGTCAAATATGGCTATTCCTATCGCGACACGGACGACATATGGGAGGCGCTGGAGAAGACACGCCAGTACGGGTTCGGCACAGAGGTCAAGCGCCGCATTATGCTCGGTACCTACGCGCTCTCTTCCGGCTACTACGATGCCTATTACAAGCAAGCAGAAAAGGTGCGCACGCTGATCACCGAGGACTTCACCCGCGCCTTCGAGCGCTTCGATGTACTGGTCAGTCCTGCTTCACCCTCAGTAGCATTCAAGATCGGAGAGATATCCGACCCGTATGAGATGTATCTGCAGGACGTGTTCACCATTCCGGCGAACCTGGCGGGCATCTGCGGCGTTTCGATCCCGGGCGGGTTTAGCAATGGTCTGCCCGTTGGCTTGCAACTGCTTGGCAACTTCCTCGACGAAGACGTTATCCTGCGTGTCGCCAGCGCTTTCGAACAGGTAACCGATTATCATACATGTTGGCCCAAGGCCGTGTAGATAAAAACCGGGGCGAGCGCCAGCACGCCCCGCCCTGGAGTATGGATGATACGTCGTACTGTTGCAATTGCTCTATTGTTCATCTCAATCAGCACCATCATTGCTGTGCCCATTCTCGTCTTCACACCAATGGGGGCGCGCCTGTTCGATGGATCACCCCCAACTGCCACGGTCACCACGCCGGCTTTCACCCCCCTTTATTCCCCAACGCCCACTCCTAAACCCACACCTATCCTTACTGCCAGAGGGAAACCGCCGGCGATTAGCGCAGCCGAGGCCATTTTACTGGACAACGATACTGATCATATCCTCGACGACCTGAACGGCGAGAGCCCTGTGCCGATGGCGAGCACAACCAAAATCATGACCGCCCTCATCGCAATCCAGGTAGCCGACCTGAACAAGGTTGTTACTATCCACCAGGATGCAATTAACGAAGTAATGCTGCACAACGGCAGCAGCGCGCAACTGCAATTGGGCGACCAGTTGACGCTCCACGACCTGCTCTATGGCCTGATGTTGCCCTCCGGCGACGATGCCGCTATTGCTATTGCCGATGCTGTAGGGGGATCAACTGCAAATTTTGTGAACATGATGAACCTCTTCGCGTATCGCCTGCGCCTCTTCCAAACACACTACCTCAACCCCGATGGGCTGACCTACTACGACGCAAACCACCAGCCTTTACCAGGTCATTACACGACGGCTTACGACCTTGTACGCCTGGCCCGCTACGCCATGTCCATCCCGCTTTTCGCCCAGATTGTTCGCACGCAACATTACCAGCTTCTCGCTACTGTATCGCACCACCGTTACTCATGGGACAACACAAACACCTTGCTCGCGACGTACCAGGGCATGACCGGCATCAAGACCGGCTTTACCGTCGAGGCCGGGGCATGCCTGGTTTTCTCCGCCACTCGTAATGGTCATCACCTGATCGGTATCGTCCTGCACAGCATCGATGAAAATCACCGCTTCAATGACGCGAGGATACTGCTCGATTGGGGATTTTCGCTGCCGCTACTGCCGCCGAGTCCATGAGCTTGATAGAAAGAATCACAGCGCCTCGGGCAACTTCGGATAATAGCCCGGGTTCTGCGAAAAGTCGAAGGCCTCGTAGAAGTCGCCGATTTCCTTCAATCCATCGCGCGGTGGTTCTGGCGGACCTTTCGGCTTGCCATTGGCAGCATCGTTATTCGTTCCCGGAGTAGAGCTATCAAACTGGTGATTGATGCTTGCCAGCGCTGGCAAGCCAAAACGGCGCTCGATGAATTTCAAGATCGAGCTATGCTCATATAAATACCCCGACACATAGCCACGCCTGGCATAGGGAGAAACGACCAGCGTTGGCACACGCATGCCCAACCCGTAGGCATCCACCTGCCGGGGCGCAACATGATCAAACAACCCCCCTCCCTCATCATAGGTCAGGAACAACGCAGAACTTTTCCACGAACTCGAAGCAATCAAAGCATTGATTACATCCGCCATCTTGTGCTGGCCCATCTGAATATCGTTGGGCGGATGTTCGCTAACCAGCTCCTCGGTAATCAAAAAGGACACCTGCGGCAGAGTTCCAGCCTGCACGTCCCTATAGTAATCATCCTCCTTGAACTGGAGGCGAGAGTCATTTTGCCAGCGTTTGAAAAACATCAGCCCATTGAAGTGCTCGAGCGTACTGCCGAGACCCAGGCCAAGATTGTAGCACTTCCAGCTCACATGATGGGCATCCAGCAAGTCTACAATGGTGGGCCAGTCTACACTCCCCGGGTTAAGGGTATCGGTGGTGTTGCCGCCGGCGGTGCCGGATACCAGGGCCAGGCGATTCGGTACCGTTGGGCCAAGTACAGAGCAAAAATAGTTTCCGCACAGGGTAAATGCGTCGGCCAGGGCATAGTAATACGTGAGATCAGAGCCATCATAGTACCCGAGCGCATCTGAGCCGTCGGTGGTATAAAAACCATCCATAGCCCCTTTGTCCCATTCACGGTGAATGTCCTGCCAGGTGTGGGAGGTATCCCACACAAACGGGAAAAAATAATGATGTGGCGTGACGGTGCCACCATGGCCATCCGGCTGTGAATAGCCGTGGGGAACACCATATGCTCCAGCGCGTGGATAATAACCAAAATACGTGTCGAAGGAATGATTCTCCTGACTGGCAATCAGGATATGTCCGATGGGGTTAGACTGACTTGAGGCAGACACCGCGCGCGCGGCAAATACGCCAGCATCGATTGAGAGGCCGATTCCCGCTAGTATGCTGAGATTGCGTATCGCTCGACGGCGCGATTGGCGTACACTGAACCACTGTTGCAGATCCATCTATAAGCCTTTCTCACTACAAAAACAACAATCAAGGGGTTCTGATTACTAATGAACGCCTGGTTGATGCATATTTCCCTATCTTCTGCGCCGCAGGGGGCACGATTCTCGCGCTTTCCGAGCCAGTTCACCAGTTTCTACTACTACCGAGGGTGCAATGAATTGTTGCACCACTAGCAACCTTGTGACAAACATGATAGAATAGCCTAACTTACCCTATACTATATGCTTGAATTGAGTGAATACATTATGCGTTACGCCATTTTTTCCGATATACATGCCAACCTGGAAGCCCTGGAAGCGGTACTTGCAAAAATCGATGAGCTCGCGCAAGAGAAGCCAATCGACCAGATCTGGTTCCTCGGCGACCTGGTCGGTTATGGCCCCGACCCAAACGAATGCATTGTCAAACTGCGCGAACGAACGAACGTCATCATTGCCGGCAATCACGACTGGGCAGCCGTCAGCAAAATTGACCTGGAAGACTTCAGTGCCGCGGCCCGCGTATCCGCGGAATGGACCACTGAGCAACTGACCGAGGAACATCGCACCTTCCTGGCTCATCTTCCTGAGCACCTTGAAATTGGCGAGTGCACGCTCGTACACGGTAGTCCCTATGGCCCCCTCTGGGAATATCTGACTTCCGATATCCTGGCGGAACGCAGTTTTCAATACTTCGGCACCCGTTATTGCTTCGTCGGACATACGCATGTGCCAGTAATCTTCCAACAGCCGGACGCCATTGCCAACACTCCCACACTCCCCCTGGCAAGCAATGAAACAGCCCTATCTCAATCCAATGGCGTTGAAAGTTATTCAACAGATGGCAGTGAGGACGAGACCGAAGAAATAGTGGTGGTGTACCCACCAGTACAGCAATCAGCGCTGACCGCAACGAAAGCCGGCAGCGCCATGAGTGCTTACAAAGACCCGGAAAGTGGTAACACGATCACCGAGGATGAAGCTAACACGCTTTTAGAAGAGCAGAAAACTCATAACGATGCGGTCATCACCCTTTTAGAGGCTGAGGCTGAGGCTGAGGCTGTTTCAGAAACCGCAGCGGACACAGGTAGCGAAGAGGCCCCTTCAGCGGAGCCAGACAACACCTCTACGCCCGAAGATACAACTTCATTGGAAGAAGCAACCTCTACAAGCGAAGTTGCGGAAGAGGAGCCTGCGATCACTGCAACCGCAGCTCTTGTCGAACAGGACATTCCCTCCTCAGACGCCCCGGCACAGGTTGCTGATAGCCCTGCTTCAGAGGAAACCACGCCTGTGAAAGAAGGAGAGATCACTACTCCTGTGGATGAAACAGAGACAACCCAGGAAGTAGACACTCCACGCGAAGCAGAGCAGGTGAATGATGACTATACGAAGAGCGATGACGAAGAGGAGCACCCTGATATTACCTCGCCAGGTGCTAGTCATACGGGCACGGAAGAGCTTCTGAACAGTGAGATTGAAGAATTATTGACGCTTTTAGGTCTGAGTCAGAGCATGATCAAAGTGACCAATGAAATGATTACGCCCCCGGAGGGCCATTGGGAAGCACCTGATGGCTACCGGGCTATCATCAATCCCGGTGGAGTTGGACAGCCACGCGACGGCGACCCGCGCGCTGCGTTCATGATCTATGACACCGAACACGGTTTTGAGTTTTATCGCGTCCCTTATCCATTTGAGAAGACCCAGGAGAAGATCATCGAGGCCGGGCTTCCACATTACCTGGCGATTCGCCTGGCCTATGGTCGTTGATTATGAAACTGGTGATTGGCCTGGGCAATCCAGGCTCAGAATTTGAACGAACCCGCCACAATGTTGGCTACCGCGTGGTAGATAAACTGGCGGCCAAACTCGGCTGGAAATGGACAGAACGCCGCGGTCGAGCGATCCTGGCGAGTGGTACCATCGGCTCTGAGAAGGTCGTGCTGGTCAAACCGATCACCTATATGAATCTCAGTGGCGAAGTGGTCGGTGAACTGGTGCGCTGGTACAAAATCAAGCCCGAAGATGTGCTGGTTATCTACGATGAACTCGATCTGCCCGTCGGCAAAATACGCCTGCGTTTAAAGGGCAGTGCTGCCGGGCACAACGGGCTGGAAGACATTATTCATCATCTGCACACCAACGCTTTTCCACGCCTGCGTGTCGGTATCGATCATCCTGCCAACAGCCGCATGAACGGCAGAGATTATGTTCTGGGCATCCCCACAGCCGAGGAACGTATCCTGCTCGAGCAAGGCGAGGATCGTGCTGTCGAGGCTGTTGAGCTGGCAATCACGCAGGGCATTTACACAACAATGAACCTCGTCAATGCCGACCCGGAAGAGGTCGCACGTAAGGCAGCAGAAAAACTACAGCGGCAAAAGGAACGCCAGGAACAAGCTCGCCTGAAACAAGAGGCCGCTCAAAAGGGACAGGAGCAGGAAAAGTGAGTCGTATCATCCTTGCCCATTGACGGGCTGTACATCGGCGATCACGCGCTCAACTTCGGCAACGGTTTTCAGACGGAGGGTCCTTTCAGCCAGATCTGATAGTTCTTGAGACGACCACGGAGCGAGCGCAGCTCTAACCTTTGGGAGCGCGGTAGGTGTCATGCTCAGTTCGTCTATACCTAGCCCCACTAGTACGGGAGCAAGTCGAACGTCACCCGCCATTTCACCACAGACAGCTACCGGCTTGCCAGCACTCCTCCCAGCCGTGGCTACCTGGTGAATCAGTCGCAGCACTGCAGGCTGCATAGGGTTATAAAGGTTGGCAACGCTGGCATTGGTACGATCGCTGGCCAGCGTATATTGCAAAAGGTCATTCGCGCCAATACTAAAGAAATCCGCAAGTTCTGCCAGCTCCGAAGCCATTACTACTGCCGAGGGGACCTCGACCATAATACCGATAGGAACATGAGCGGGTAACGCCGCCTGTCTGCTGCTCAATTGCGCATAAACGCGGTCAAATATCGAGCGGGCCATCTGCAATTCTTCAACGGTCGTGATCATGGGAAACATGATATGCAGTTGGGTCCCAGTCTCAGCGGCAGCAAGCAGAAGCGCAGCGAGCTGTTGCTCAAGTAATGTCTGGTGAGCCAGGTGTATACGAATGCCGCGCAAGCCAAGGGCAGGGTTCGCCTCAACTGCCTGGCCCAGGATATCATTCAGCGCAGGCATTGGCTTATCGGCACCCGCATCGAGCGTGCGCACGACAACCGGCTTGCTTGCTTGTGAGGAATCTCCGTTGAACGCACGAAAGACCTTCATGTACAAGTGGCGCTGTTCATCTTCGTTGGGAAGTGTAGGAGCTTGAGCGAAGAGAAACTCTGTGCGGAGCAGCCCGACGCCCTCAGCGCCCCACTGCCGCGCAGCCTCCGCTTCTGCCTCACTCCCAATATTGGCCATCAGGAGGATATGCCTGTCGTTGAAAATAAGTGGGACTTGTGTTTTCTGACTCTCAGCCTTCAGTGCTGCCTGCTGTTGCTGTCGTTCAGCCACGCGTTTCATGAGGTCAGCACGCACTCCTGGTGCTGGATGCTGATAGAGCAGGCCATTGTCGGCATCCAGGCCCACTTCGTCTCTCGAGTGAATCATCTGCAAGATGGTCTCGTCCAGGACCGCCATTGCAGGGATGCCAAGCGCACGCGCTAAAATGGCAGCATGCGCCGTAGGTCCACCCTGGATCGTGCAGATACCCAGCACGATCTCAGACCGTAGCTGAGCGGTGTCAGAAGGCGTCAAGTCTTTGGCTAGCAGAATTACTGGCTGACTCAAGTCACTCAAGACCCGTTTCGGTACGACCTGGCCGCTTATCCCTAATCGCTCTATGACTCGACTTATAGCATCGCGCACATCGACAGCGCGCGCCGCGATAAGAGGCTCATCGAGTGTTTCTAGCATCGCAGCAAAGAGCTCACCTGTCTTTGCCAATGCACCTGCAGCGTCGATCTGCTCTGCCTCAATGACGTGGAGCGTGTCTTCGCGTAAAGCTGGGTCGAGCAGCATGAGCGCCTGGGCATCAAAGATGGCAGCATTCGCCTGGCCAATGCTGCTCTGGAGCGTTGTTGCCAGCGAACGCAGTTCCTGTGCCGCGCTGTGCAGTGCCTCACGTAGACGCTGCTGCTCAACGACCACCTGGTCTGCGGAGATCGGATGTCGCTCCACCGCGCCCAGGCTGATAGCACCCGAGGTATACAAGAACGCAGGACCTACCGCCACACCTGCTGAAGTCATTATGCCTCGCCACGGTTCTCCTGCTCGCCGTGGAAGACTTGCTGGCAGTGGTACTTCACCGCTGGATGCGGGTGCTGGCGGTGCTCCTTCGGACTCTGTTTCGTAGAAATTCGCGCGTACAAGCTCACTCAGCGCATCGAGCGCAGCCTGTGCATCCGCTCCACTGGCACGAATGGTAACAGTATCACCCTGGCGCAAGCCAAGTGAGAGGAGACTAGAGAAACTGGTGGCATCACTTTCTCGTCCGCGTCCAAATGCACGGACGTGCGCCTGGAAGCGCGCGGCGGTCTGCACAAAAAGGCCGGCAGGGCGGAAATGCAAACCGTCAGGGTTGGTCAACGTGAACTGCGCTTCGAGTGTCGTGGTCTCACCTGGGGATAGAGTTCCAGCGGGTACCAGGCGCTCCTCAGGCGTAATGTCCTCCTGGGTCAGTGGTTTGAGCAATTGCAGTTGTTCGACATGCGCCGTTTGCTCTGCCGCCTGTTGCACCTGTGCCAGTGGATGCCCAAGCGATGCTTCAAGAGCGGCTAAAATAGCTCCCTCTACGAGGGGGGCATAACTCAGACGGATGCGCTTGCGCTGCTCATCGCCCAGCATTTCAAGTGCCATGTCGGTAGACAGGATGGCACTTCCCAGGTCTAACAAGACCAGCACGCCATCGGGGCTATCTACAGACTGGATGGCAGCCAGAATTTTATCCGCCGAAGTACCCAGCACGTCGTCAACCGTTCCACCGGCTGCTGCGATGGGAGTTTCGCCCTGAGACATCTGCCCGGCAAGTTCTGCAACCCCGGCTGCCAAGCGGGCGCTATGCGAAACAATAACCAGCCCCACCGTCATGTCATTGCCTCCCTCCCAGGGAATAAGACGCCAGGAATGTGTTCACCCCGCTTCTATTCGCCTTCACACGCCTCGGCAAGACTGCGGAGGATGAGCCAGCTCGATGTTGCGCCAGGGTCCTGGTGACCAATGCTGCGCTCTCCCAGGTAACTGGCACGCCCCTTGGTGGCAAGCATGGGAATGGTGGCTTTCAGAGCTTGCCTGGCGGATGCTAGAGCCGGAGTTAAAGCATCGACCATGGTTTTTTCGCCGGGCTGAGCCTTGCCACGAGCAACAATGCCTCCCAGAAATGCCTCGAGTATAGCGACGACATCGGCGGATGAGAGCTCCTGTTTTCCTGCCGCTACGCCTGCTGCTCGCAGATACGCTGTCCCATAGAGCGGCCCGCCGGCTCCTCCCACCGTTGAAACCAGCGTAGAGCCAACGGTTCGTAATCGCGTCGAGATATCCATTGTCGCCATCGTTGGAAATCTATCACGTACAGCGCTGAATCCACGATCCATGTTGATACCGTGATCTGCATCCCCAATAGCAGAGTCAAGATCGGTTAAATAAGTGCGGTTTTCATGTAATACGTCGGCGGTGCGTTCTAACCAGCGCATGACGTCATCATTGGTCATCAATGCGGCAACCTCCCAATAGAAAGGTGTCGTGGTAGTGGCACAGCGAATTACGGCGGAAATACCACGTTAGCGCCCCTACCACGACAACCAGGCAATAAACACTCGAATAAACTACATACCCCAGCGCAACGCAGGGGTGTGGACCGGCGCATCCCAGTATTTGGTCAGTTCGTCATCCAGGCGTACAAGGGTAATAGAAGTACCCGCCATATCCAAAGAGGTAATGTAATTCCCTATCAGGTTGCGGGCAATAGTGATCCGCTTGCCATGCAAGATGCGATGCAAGGCATCGAACACGATATACAGTTCGATAAGAGGCGTCCCTCCCATGCCATTGACCATAGCCAGGACTTGATCACCTGCCTTGAGGCCCAGGTCTTCGACGATGGGAGCAGTAAGCATCTCGGTTATCTCGAGTGCAGGGGTAAGCTTAGCACGCCGGCGCCCCGGTTCGCCATGGATGCCAATGCCAATCTCCATTTCGTCCTCACCCAACTCGAAGGTGGGCTTGCCCGCCGCTGGCACAGTACCAGAAGTCAGGGCCATACCCATGCTGCGCCCCTGCTCATTCACCTTCCGCGCCAGCGCCGCTACCTGGGCCAGGGGGGCGCCCGTCTCAGACAGCCCACCTACAATCTTCTCCAACAGCACTGTGACGCCGACACCACGCCGCCCCGCCGTGTACAGGCTATCCTGCACTGCGACATCATCATTGGTGACAACACTTTGCACATCTATTCCATCTGCCTGTGCTAATTCTGCCGCCATCTCAAAGTTCAACACGTCACCGGTGTAATTCTTAACGACGTGCAGTACACCGGCTCCACCATCGACGGCTTTCGTCGCGGCGAGCATCTGGTCAGGCACCGGAGAGGTAAACACGGCTCCAGGGCAGGCTGCATCGAGCATGCCAAAGCCGACAAAGCCGCCATGCATCGGCTCATGGCCGCTACCGCCACCAGAAATAATCCCTACCTTCCCCTTAATGGGGGCGTCCTTGCGCACAATGACTTGCTGCTCAATATCAACGCGTATAAGGTCAGAATGGGCAGCCTGCATACCTGCAAGTTCCTCTTTGACGACATCTTCTGGCTTGTTGATCAGTTTCTTCACGATGACTTGTATCCTTTCTGCATTGGAGGGATGTCTACAACACTTACTTTCTCGGCAGCCATTTGCTGCTGCATGGCAGTACGGAAATCTATACTCATCGACTGCTGCTGCTCAGGTGACCAGTTATGCTCCCTGGTCATGAGCGCAACAACATCCTCGAGAGCGCCCAAACCCCGCTGGCGATCTACAAGCGTGATCGAAGTACGACGTGCCAGCACGTCATAGGGCGTCATTGCCATCTCATTACGGCACGCATAGACAACCTCTGCCCGGACATATGGCAGATCATCAATGAGACGCCTGCCCAGCTCGGCATCGTCTTCAATCAAGTTTACTAGCTCCAGGGCTTCAGCACCGTAATTCTTTCCGAGGTGTTCGATGGTCTGCGGACTAAGCCCGAGCGCTGTCCCCTTGACCGTCAGTTCACGTTGCTTGGCAGGCCAGCCGGCGCCGCCTTGCAGGGGCAGGTGTAGCGTGGGATGGATTGGCGCCCAACCATCGCGATGACTCAATACATCTACGGTATCCTGGGCCATGCGCCGGTACGTCGTGAGCTTACCGCCAACAATTGAGACCAGGCCTGATGGGCTTTGTAATACCGCGTACGTACGTGAAAGCTTGGCCGTAGAATGCTCTGAACTGCGCGAACGCAACAGCGGCCGGTAGCCGGCATAGACACTAACGATATTGTCCTCGGTGAGATTCACAGAGAGATAACGGTTCAAGTGTTTCAACAGATACGAGATATCTTCCTGCGTCGCAGTTGGATGATCAAGATCACCTGAACCGGTATCGGTGGTACCAAAGACCGCACGTGACTCCCACGGAACGATGAACAGAATACGCTTATCGTCGGTCTCAGGCAGAACAATCGCATCATTCCCCAGCATGATATCCGCGCGCGAAAATACAAGGTGCACACCCTTGCTCGGTTCTACCTGAACCTGTGGCTCATACCCGGTCAACTCCTCGACCTGCTCGGAGAAAACACCCGTGGCATTGACGATGTGCCGGGCATGGACGATTATTTCCTGGTTGCCAAGTCGATCATGCACATGGGCTCCGGCCACTTTGCCGTTTTCAGTCACAAACGAGGTAACTGCCGCGTAGTTAGCTATGGTCGCCCCAAATTGAGCAGCGGTGCGGATGAGGGCTAACGTGAGACGCGCATCGTTGGTCTGTGCATCATAGTAGATGAAGCCTTCTTTCAATCTATCAGTAACAAGAGCGGGAGCCAGCTCCATCACCTTTTTACGGCTCAGGCGGCGATGTCTCTTGACGCCACGTCGCCCTGCCACCGCCCCAGCCATGAGATCATACATCCAGAGTCCAACATCCATGATCAGGCCAAGCCCAAAGCCACCCGGTGTCGTAAATGGCAAACCCACGGGATGACGATCTCCCTCGTAGAGCGGCAGGACAAAGCCAACTGGTTGTACGAGAAACGGGGCATTGAGCAGCAAGATACCGCGTTCGACGAGGGCTTCACGCACAAGGGCAAAATCAAAATTAGGAAGGTAGCGAATGCCTCCATGAACGAGCTTGGTAGATTTGCTGCTTGTGCCACTGGCAAAGTCTACTTTCTCAACAAGCGCGACCTTGTAACCACGCGCAACAGCATCCAGGGCAACTCCAGCGCCTGTGACGCCCCCGCCAATTACAAGCACATCAAATTGTTCACTACCCAGGAGGGATAGATTTTGCATGCGCACCGATGTTGATAGTGGTTGCATGGATAACCATGAACATACGAAAGTGAGAAAGCAAGAAGCCACGCGCTGTCCCACTTCCACATCTTCGTATGTTCATCCTTTCATGTGTTTGCTAAAGACTATTCGCCTGCTGCCCCCCCAGGTTCCCTAACGGCTTCACCCTTCGTCTCGGTAGTACCAGATCTCCCTAACATCTTCGCCGCCAGCACCTTGCCAATGGTGTACTCGTATATAAAGGCGCCGACTACACCTCCTGTCAGTGGCGCAACAATGGGGATCCAGAAGTAGTAATTGTCCGCTGACAAGCTGGCGCCACCGCTGACGATGGCAATCCACAGGCGCGGGCCGAAGTCGCGGGCGGGATTGATGGCATATCCGGTATTGAGGCCGAAGGAAGCACCAATCGCCACAATCAAGAGACCGATGATCAGCGGGTTGAGGTTTGACTGGACTGGCTGGTTCCGCGCATCAACGATAACCAGGATCAGGCCCACAAGCAGGGCGGTTCCTATGAATTCGTCACCGAAGGCCCCAAACGTTCCAACAAACCCCTTAGGGAAGGTGTAAAAAATCCACCCATAACCATTCCCAGTAGTTGACTGGGCAATCTGGCCAATGGTCAGATGATTCACCGACAAAGCGTGGACGAGTGCCCCTTGATAGACAAAGTAGAGGATCAGCCCAGCGGTGAATGCACCGGCTACCTGGGCTAACCAGTAGGGAAGCACCTTGTTCCAGGGATGCCTGCCGGTTGCAGCCAGCGCCAAAGTTACAGCCGGATTGATATGAGCGCCACTGATAGCTCCAGCGACGTAGATACCGAGCATAACGGCGAGACCCCACCCAAAGATGATAACAATCCACTCGTTCGCAAATGGAGTCGCGGCGTTACCTGCGCCTATGTTAGCAAAGAGGAAAACGGTCGCCACAACGCCGTCACCGAAGAGAATCAGGATCATCGTGCCAAAGAACTCTCCGATCATTTCACCGAGCGTGCCGGCCAGTGGAGAAGTTCTAGCTTCAGCTTGACTTGCCATAGATACTCACTCCTTTTCTGTGGTGAAGAGATGACGGCGAACTCAGTAGTTTGCCGCCTCCATTAAAGATTACAATAAAGATTACAAGAAGACGCGCTACAAGTCCGGCAGGAGCGCACTGCATGCGCCCCCGCAAAGAAAAAGAGAATCAGGCCTGCTCCCAGTGCATCGAGCGTTCCACGGCGCGCTTCCAATCGGCATAGAGCTTATCGCGCTGGTCGGCGCTCATCTTCGGCTCGAAGGTGCGGTCAATAGCCCAATGCTCGGCTACTTCCTGGTTGCTGCCCCAGAAGCCGGTCGCCAGGCCAGCAAGATACGCAGCACCCAGGGCGGTCGTCTCAGCAACCTGTGGCCGCTGCACCGGCACTCCCAGAATATCAGCCTGGAATTGCATGAGCAGGTTATTGACGACGGCGCCTCCATCGACACGCAAAGTCGTCACATGCACGCCACTGTCAGCGGTCATGGCCTCAAGCACATCACGGGTCTGATAACACATGGACTCAAGGGTTGCACGAGCAATGTTGCCAGCGGTCGAACCGCGTGTCAGTCCAACGATGGTGCCGCGTGCGTAGGAATCCCAGTAGGGAGCTCCCAGGCCGACAAAGGCAGGGACGAAGAACACACCACCATTATCGGAGACGGTTGCAGCTAAGGCCTCAACATCACCACTGTTTTTGATGACCCCCAGGCTATCGCGCAGCCACTGGACCGCTGCGCCAGTAATGAAGATGGCGCCTTCCAGGCAATAGATGGTTGGGCCATCACCCTGACGCCAACCAATAGTAGTGAGGAGACCGTTTTGCGAGGGAACACCTTTGGTACCGGTGTTCATGAGCATAAAGTTGCCGGTGCCATAGGTGTTCTTCGACATACCGACTTCGTAACAGGCCTGTCCAAAGGTAGCAGCCTGCTGGTCTCCTGCATCGCCAGCCATTTTAATGGCTCCACCAAAGAACTCTGGATCGGTCTCTCCGAAGACCCCACTGGATGCCTTCACCGTGGGAAGCATAGCACGAGGCACACCCAATTCCTTGAGAATGACATCGTCCCATTCACCTTTATAGATGTTGTACATGAGGGTGCGCGAAGCATTGGAGGGATCTGTCGCATGCACCCGGCCTTTAGAGAGACGCCACATCAGGAAGGTGTCGATGTTTCCGAACAGTGCATCGCCTCGCTGCGCCTTTTCGCGAACACCCGGGACGTTATCCAGTATCCATTTGACCTTCGTGCCAGAGAAATACGCATCGGTCACTAAACCCGTGCGTGCGCGAATTTCTTTGTCGAAGCCTTTCGCTTTCAACTCATCGCAAATAGGAACCGTTAGGCGGCTCTGCCAGACAATGGCGTTGAAAAGGGGCTTGCCCGTGTTCTTGTCCCAGACGACTGTCGTTTCACGTTGATTGGTAATGCCAATAGCTGCGACATCTGAGGCAGAAGCTCCTGCCTTTTGCATCGCCTGCTGAGCAACCGCGAGCTGGCTCGACCAGATCGCTTCTGGATCATGCTCTACCAGGCCCGGCGCCGGATAAATCTGCGGAAATTCTTGTTGCGCTGCGCTCACTATCGCGCCATCGTGGTTGAAGACGATCGCTCGCGAACTGGTAGTGCCCTGATCCAGGGCTAGCACATACTTTGCCATGGAAACTCTCCTTCTGCTGTGTACTATATTTAAAGATGTACCATTGAACAGCACAGGCATCCGTACCTGCGCAGGAGCTTACGCGGAAGAGCCACTGTTTGCAAGAATGCTTTTTCTGTTCCTCCTTTCACTCGTTCTTACTCGGGATATCCCTTGCGCTCACCCATCTCACCCTGATTCGCTACTGGAGCTAAGGCTTCCGGGCAAACCAGAAGGCATGGTCGCCTTCTTTTACATCCATAGCTCAGGTCGCACAACCGCGACACAGAATGCACCGGCGCGTAGCACCGCCTGCACCTGCTGATATGTATAAATCAGGCCAGACCCCATAAAAGGTAAAGGCAAGGAATGTTGTGGAACGATGTAAGGAATAACAAGCGCCGGTGAAATATCAAGCAGGTCAACAATGTGACTGTCCACCGAATCGAGGGCAACCTCCAGGCCGGCAGAATCTACTGCAAATATACGCTGAATAACCTCCAGCCCATATTCTTTGCCCAGGGCCAGGATGCGCGGATTAGCGCTGATAATACCCGCTATATGCAGTTGATGGGCGAGGTAGCGAAGTCCGGCTGTATCAGGATGTATGCCATCGATATGATCGACATTGACATAGATGACCACTTCTCGCACATAAGCCTGGTCTAGCAGAGGCCTGAGATCAAACAGGCTGCAATGCCTTACCAAAATAGCAGTTATCTGCGAGGCATCCAGGGCGCGTGCTAACTGTAGACGGTTCTCAATGATCGGTATAGTCTTTTGCTGAGCCGAAACACTGAGCAGTGACCTGGTAGACTGAGTGAGCATGCTGCACCTCTCTGTAGCAGTAAAAAACAACAAAGCCCTAAGCCATTATAATCTATCGGCTTAGGACTTCTCAATTCACTGTCCCTGGGCACATATGCAGTTGTTCAAACAGGTCATCTTTGACTGTTTTTCACGCCTTTGTGCGACACCTTCCAAAAGTGTATACTGTGGAGATCCAAAGAAACGACAATAGGAGTGCTCACTATACAAAAGCGATTAGTTTGCTATAATGATAGCATACTCAGCATCTGATCTTTTGTCAAGTGGTTTCTCGCTAACATCAGCATTACTACCGTTGGTAATAGTAATATGACCAAACAAGAGTTTTTACGTTTAGCTTACCGGTTCCCCGTAGCGGCAGCGTTGAAGTCGGATGACGATATACAGCCCGCATTGGACTCCGATGCACTGCTACTGTTTATGCTCAAAGGCGATGCCTTTCAACTGGCACCGTTCGTAACCCAGGCTCACCGGCTCGGTAAGGGTATCGTGGTCCATGTGGACCTCGTGAGCGGTATAGGGAAAGATCGCGCGGGCATCCAATATCTCCACCAGATCGGCGTTGACGCTATCATCACCAGCCGGTCTCAACTTGTCTCCGCTGGCCACGCCGAGGGAGTAGTAACGATTCAGCGTCTTCTCCTGGTAGATGACTCTGCTTTGGAAACAGGGGTGCGCACTATAGCTCGGGCCGCTCCCGATATCGTAGAAATACTCCCCGGTATTATTTTTCCAGAGGTTGCATCGACACTGCAACAGTTGTTGCCTGGCCCTTTCATCGCCGGCGGTTTTATCCGCGAAGCTGCAGAGGTGGCTCGTATCCGGGCCGCAGGTGCGATATTGAGCAGCAGCAGCACTTCCGCACTTTGGTATCGCACATCTGGTTAAAGCTTCTATTTAAAGCTTCTATAGAGAAAAGAACCCAATACTGGTCACCTTCGTCTCAGGCCGAAGGTGGAGGAATTCCTGACGCCTAAAGAGAAGCGGAAGCGGCAGATACGCAATCGCATGGTATATAATGATTGGAGACTGCATGGCTTTGTGCAGATGCTTGCATCTAAGCGTTTACGCTTTGGGAAAGAGTTCTCTATAATAAGCACACGTGATAGAACCAGGATGCGCCATGTCTGCAAACACAAACAGGACATGCCGCTCTGGAAACGCACGTATTACTGTGTGAACTGCGGCTTGGTGATGGACCGTGACGCGAACAGCGCGGTCAACATGTACCAGCGGTTCGTTGCCTGGCCTGGGCCACACACTCAACTCTGAGTGCGGTGTCCTGCATGAGTGTGCAGGAATCAATACATGCGCATATGTTTTGAAAGGCAGAATCTAGCGATGTTTAACGCTCCTAACCTGCTCAGCTCCAGTCGAATTGCGGCAACAATCCTGGTCTTCGCGCTGGTTCTAGTCAACCAACCCTGGGCTTTTTTAATCGCGACAGTCGTGTTTTTCCTGGCTTCCATCACAGACCTGCTAGATGGCTACCTGGCCCGGCGCTATCATATCGTCTCACCGCTCGGCGTCTTCCTGGATCTGACCGCCGATAAGGTGTTTGTCTCCGCCATTCTGGTCGCTTACGTACAGCTTGGTCTTGTTCCCGCCTGGATCGTCGTGATTATTATTGCCCGCGAATTCTTAGTCACCGGCTTGCGTTCAATGGCAGCAGCTAAAGGAACTGTCATCCCTGCCGGGAAATTGGGAAAACAGAAAACATTCATCACGCTGGTTGCCATTGGCGGGGTGATGCTGGCAAAAGGGGTAGGCGCAAGCCACCTCTCTCTGTTCCCGCTGATGCTCAATTTCAACAATCCCATGTTGAACGTGGGCGATTACTTGCTCTTGATCGCAGATGCCTTGATGGTGCTTGCCGCTATCTGGACCGTCATGTCCGGTGCCGAATATACCCGTAGCGCATGGCCGATCTTACAAGGAAAGGAAAACACAGCAGTTTCAAAAGCCTGAATGCCAGATTCGCTAAAAGCCAATCATGCCTGTACTTTCGAAGAAGGACCATTTGTGGAAGCTGGATGCTCTTCGGCATTTACGTTCTGCCCAAACTTGCGTTCAGTACCCGCCAGCAAGCGCCCAATGTTGTCATAGTGGAAAATAATGACCAGTGCTGGTCCGACCACCATAAAGACCATCTGCGCCAGGCTAACTTTGCCGATGAATGCCGGATCAAGCTTTCCGATAATGAAAAAAAGAATGCCACAGAGAATCGATGTCAGGCTGCCAACGATAGAGCCCAGCGATACGAAGCGCGAAATCGCTATAGTGCTGAAAGTAGTCACCGCTGCAATTAAGAAGGCCAGCGGGGAAATGACGAGCAATGCCCCAGCACCCGTCAATACACCTCGCCCTCCCCTAAATCCAATGAAAATGGGATAACAGTGGCCTATCAAGGCAGCCAGGCCAGCCACCGTCGGCCCCCAACCCGCACCATAGAAGAAAGGAACGAGAGTAGCAACAAGCGTTGGACCTATTCCTTTAGAGAGATCAAAGACTAAAACGATCAGGGCTGGCACTCTGCCTAGAGTGCGCAGAACGTTGGTAGCGCCTGTTTTATGGCTGCCATAAGCACGAATATCAAAATCTTTGCCGCGAAGAAGTTTACCCATCCAATAGCCGGCAGGAATGGAACCCCAAAGATATCCAATAACTGCCATAAGTAGGAGCTGACCTAATGTGACTGCCATAGTCTCTCTCCTTCAAGCAAAAGCTACGCATTACCCTTATTATAGATAGGTTATAGCATAAAAGGCAACTATGCTACCCAGCTACTTACAGATTTACACGGCATTTTTCGAAGATCCTCAAACTGTATTGATCCACTTAGGCCTGCATGAGATGGTATAATAGAACAGAATATGGTGAGGGCTTTATGAAGGAGATACTATGCTACCTCGCGTGGTTGTAACTGGAATGGGATTACTTACTCCTGTGGGCAATGATGTGCTATCAACATGGGAGGCGCTGTGCCAGGGGAAATCTGGCGTCGGACCGATTACGAGCTATGATACGAGTCAATTTCGCGTGCATTTCGGCGCTGAGATCAAAAATTTCGACCCCTCCCTCTACATGGATCGGAAAACAATCCGCCATACCGACCCATTCGAACACTTCGCCGTAGCCACTGCCAAACAAGCATTGATCCAGTCAGGCTTGAAGATTACGGAAGAGAATGCTGATGACATTGGAGTATACATTGGCAGTGGGGTAGGTGGCCTGGCGACATACCATGAGCAGTTCCAGATCCTCTTCCAAAAGGGGCCTGATCGTATCAGCCCATACTTCCCAACCATGTCTATGGTCAATGCAGCCCCTGCCATCGTCTCGATCTTAACAGGAGCGAAGGGGCCAAATTGGGCTACCGTTTCTGCCTGCGCCACAAGTAGTAATAGCATAGGAGAGGCCTGGGAGACGATTCGCCGAGGCGATGCCAGGGCCATGATTGCTGGCGGCTCTGAAAAAGGTCTCACCCCGCTTGCCATGGCAGCCTTTGAGAATATACATGCTGTCTCTCGGCGTAACGATGATCCTCAGG
>WNFB01002937.1_pt1 | contig 28967 bp, 35 predicted proteins | sample 5400501 | NCBI WGS metagenome assembly WNFB01 (sample SAMN13153341, study PRJNA577476) | soil metagenome | isolation source: 200 cm saprolite under Douglas fir tree site 2 hole 1 | place: USA:California | collected 2015-04-18
TGCCTCGAGGTTGGCGTTCAACCAGGACACGATGGTCACCTTCGACGCGGTTCCGAACCTGGCGATCAGCGGGCACGTCGTCGCGGTGGCGAGCGCGGCGACCGTCCAGAGCGGGGTCGTCAACTACTACGCGACAGTGGCCCTCAATCAGACCCACCCTGCGCTCAAGCAAGGCATGACCACCAACGCGACCGTGACAGTGAGCAAGGCGACGAATGCGATCGTCGTGCCCAACCTCTCCATCACGAGGCTCGGCGGCCAGGCCTACGTCAACGTCTTTATCAGCGGCAAAGAAGTCCAGACCATGATCCAGACGGGCGTCGTCGGCGACCAGTTCACGGAGGTCACCGGCGGTCTCAACGAGGGCGCACAGGTGGTCATTCCCACACTCAAGGTGTCGAGCTCGAGTGGCGGCAACCGCTTCGGAGGAGGCGGCACCCCCGTCCGCATCGGCGGGTGATCAAGCTGGAGGCGGTCTCCAAGACCTATCGCATGGGCAGGGTCGAGGTGCAAGCCCTGCGTGGCATCGACCTCCTGGTCGAGAGCGGGGAGTTCGTGGCGATCATGGGCGCGAGCGGATCCGGCAAGTCGACCCTCATGAACATCATCGGGTGCCTCGACGTGCCGACGACCGGTCGGTATTTCCTTGACGGCACAGACGTCGCCAGGCTCGGTGACGACCAGCTCGCGATCATTCGCAACCGCAAGATCGGTTTCGTGTTCCAGAGCTTCAACTTGATCCCTAGAACGACGGCGCTGCATAACGTCGAGATGCCGCTCATCTACGCCGGCGCGCGGAACCGCCGCCCGCGAGCGCTCGCAGCCCTCGAGTCGGTTGGCCTCGCCGATCGCGCCGGCCACCAGCCCACCGAGCTTTCCGGCGGTCAGCAGCAGCGGGCGGCCATCGCTCGCGCGCTCGTCACCAACCCCGCGATCCTGCTCGCGGACGAGCCCACGGGCAACCTCGACAGCGCGTCGAGCGTCGAGATCATGAAGCTGCTCACCGAGCTCAACCGGGAGCAGGCGCGCACCATCGTCCTGATCACCCACGAACGCGATATCGCGGCGTTTGCCAGACGGATCGTCGCGCTCCACGATGGCTTGATCGTCACCGACGAGCGCCGGGCGGCATGAACATCTTCGAGGCGCTGCGCGTCGCGTTCGCCGGCCTTCTGGCCAACCGGCTCCGCAGCTCGCTGACCATGCTCGGGATACTCATCGGGGTCGCGGCGGTGATCCTGCTGGTCGCGGTCGGCAACGGCGCGAGCGTGCAGATCAACAACCAGATCCAGGCCCTCGGCGCCAACGTCATCTTCGTCTACCCTTCGAACGCCAGGGGCGCGGGCGGCGTCTCGCAAGGTTTCGGCACCAGCCAGACCCTGACCATGGCCGACGTCGACGCCATCAACAGCCGGCAGCAGGATCCCGACATCGTGGCTGCGATTCCGATTGCACAGAGTGGCGGCCAGATCACCTACGCGAACCAGAACTACTTCGCTCCGACCACGGGCAGCACGGTGGACTTCCCCCAGGTGCGCGACTACCAGATCGCCGAAGGCTCTTTCTTCACGCAAGACGACGTCACATCGCAGCATCGCGTCGTCGTCCTCGGCTCGACTGTCGTCACCAACCTGTTCGGTACCACTGATCCAGTCGGCCAGACGATCAAGATCAACCGCCAGAGCTTTCGGGTCATCGGTGTCTTTGCGGCCAAAGGCGGGTCGGGACTTGGTTCTCAGGACAACGTCGTGGTCGCACCAATCACCGCCGTGTGGGCCTACCTGAGCGGCGGACGCGGCAAGAACATCAGCCAGATCGTCGCCTCGGCCTCGTCGCCGAGCACGGTCACTCAGGCCGAGACCGAGCTCACGACCATCCTGCTCCAGCGCCACCAGATCTCCGATCCAGCGCAGGCCGATTTCCAGCTGCAGAGCCAGCAAGACATCCTGAACCAGGCCAACTCCATCGCCACCGCGCTGACTCTCGTCCTTGGAGCCATCGCCGGCATATCCCTGGTGGTGGGCGGGATCGGAATCATGAACATCATGCTGGTCACCGTCACAGAGCGGACACGCGAGATCGGGATCCGCAAAGCGATCGGCGCCAGGTGGCGTGACGTGCTCACGCAGTTCTTGATCGAGGCCATGGTCCTCAGCGGTCTTGGCGGCGCGCTGGGCATCGCCCTCGGAACTGCCCTCGCCGTGGAGGCGCCGCACATTCCAGCGATTGCGAGCTCGAGCTTTCCACCGCCGGTCGTCTCGATCCCATCAGTGCTGCTGGCCTTCGGCGTTTCCGTTGCGATCGGCCTGTTCTTCGGCATCTATCCGGCCAATCGTGCCGCTCGCCTGCATCCGATCGAAGCCCTTAGACACGAGTAGAGGAGCGAATCGATGAAAACGTACGTGGTCGCTTTGGTTCTCCTGGTCGGTGTGCTGGGCGGGTTCTACGGCGGATACAAGGTCGGCCAGAACAACGTGAGCGCCAGTGCGTCGACGGCCGGCGCGCGCGCGAGCAACACCAGCGGCTCGAACCCGTTTGCAGGCGGCAGGGCGTTAGGCGCCGCGTGTCCCTCAACCGGCGCAACGCCGGCGGTTGGGGCCCAGAGCGTGGCCCGGGGGACGATCGCCAACCTCGGCGGCACATCGATGACCGTGACCAACACCAGCTGCGAGGTGAAGGTGACTTTCGGCCCGACCGTCACCATCCAGAAGCAAGTGCTCGGCTCCACAGGGGACCTACAGGACAACCAGACGGTGACGATCACGGGCACCCGTCAGGCTGACGGCTCGATCCTGGCTCAAACCATTCAGATCGGCCCGGCGGGCGGCGTTCGGCCTGGCACTGGTGGCGGCACCACGGGCACGACCAATGGCGGAGGGGGTTAAGAGCCTCCCAGCGGCTTTTCGTACCAGCCGACATCCCAGTAGCGGTCGAACTTGCGCCCCTGTTCGGTGAAGTGGGCGACCCGCTTGAACCCCAGTCGCTCGTGCAGCGCGATCGAAGCCTGGTTGGGCAGAGCGATACCGGCATAGGCCCGATGCAGGTCTTCTCGTTGGAGTTGCTTGAAGAGCTCCTCGTAGAGCCGCGTTCCGGTGCCACGCCCCACCGCGTCTGGGGCGAGGTAGATGCTGGTTTCGACGGATGTCTCGTAGGCGGGCTTGGGCCGCCAGCGACTGCTGGATGCATAGCCGATGACCGAGGCATCCGAAACTCCGACCAAGACTCGATACCGACCGGTGGTGTCGTAGTGACCGAACCACTCGCGCCGAGCTTCGAGCGTCATCGGCTCGATGTCAAAAGTGAAGTGAGTCTCGGCCACGTAACGGTTGTAGATGTCATTGATCCGGCCCAGGTCTTGCTCCGTAGCTGGCCGCACGGTGACTTTGCCGTTGCTCAATTGGAAGCGCGCTGCCTTCGATTCACGGCACCAAGTCTATTCAGGCCGCCGAGAGCAGGTGATCAAGGCGCCGCGGGCGCCAGAATTGGCGTGTGGACCGGATCGCTCTCCAGGGCATGTCGTTCAGCGGCCGGCATGGAGTTGGGTCCGCCGAACGCGAGCGCGCCCAACGATTCAAGGTCGACATCGAGGCGGACGTCGACCTGTCAGAGGCCGGACGGACCGACCGGCTCACGGACACGATCGATTACAGACAGATGCGGGCAATTGCCAAGCGCACGATCGAAGGCGAATCCGTGAACCTCATCGAGACCCTGGCGACCCGAATCGCCGAAGGTGTGCTCGCGTTGCCGAAGGTCATGGCCGTGACTGTCCGCATTGCCAAACGACCCGCCAGCATGTCGCCCATCGAGGCCGCTGCCGTGCACATTAGTAGGACGCGCGCATGACCATCGCCTATTTCGATTGCTTTGCGGGCATCTCCGGGGACATGACGCTTGGTGCGCTGATCGACGCTGGCGCCGATCGCAACCTCCTTGACGCCGCCATCGAGGCGCTTCGCCTTGGCGACGAAGTCAGCGTCGAGGTGCGGCACGAGCAGCGCGGGCACGCGGGCGGCAAGCGCGTCGTCGTCCAAACCCGCGACCGTGTCGAGCGGACTCTGCCCGATTTGCGAGCCGCGATCGCCGCGGCCGAAATCCCTGACGAGGTCAAGCGTCCTGCCCTAAGCGCGCTCGAGCGCCTGGGTCGCGCGGAGGCGAGGCTCCATGATCTCCCAGAGTCGAAGCTCCACCTGCACGAGCTCGGTGGCGCCGACACTTTGATCGATCTGGTCGGCGCCTTCTGGCTCCTCCACAACCTGAGCGTCGTGCAGGTATATGCATCGGCGCTGCCCGCGCCCAGCGGCCGAGCCGGCCAGATGCCGTTGCCCGCACCTGCGAGCGTGCGCGTACTCGAAGGTACCGGCGCGAAGTTCCAGGCCACCGACCAAACTCGCGAGCTCGTCACCCCCACGGGGGCCGCGATCCTTGCCGTCGCCGCCAAGTTCAGCCGTCCGGCGATGTCCCTGCAATCGATCGGGTATGGGATCGGGGCGCGCGAGGTCCCGGGCAACGCGCTCGCGGTCTGGATAGGCGAAGAGGTCTTGACCCAGACGGGCGTGACGGTGATCGAGACCAATATCGACGACATGGCGCCCAACCTCATCGCGGCGCTATGCGAAGACTTGATGGCGTTGGGCGCGGTCGACGTGAGCGTCGTGCCTGCGGTGATGAAGAAAGGCCGCCCTGGTCACGTGCTCGCGGTCATGGCGACCTCCGACAGCGTGGCGCTGCTCACCGACCATGTCCTTCGCCACAGCACCACACTCGGCGTCCGGCTCACAGAGGCGGATCGTGTCATCGCCCAGCGGAGGATGATCGAGGTCAAGACGGAATTCGGTGTCGCTCGCGCGAAGGTCAAAGAGATAGGTGGCAAGGCGATCGATGTTGCACCTGAGTACGAGGACTGCCGCCGCCTCGCTCGCGAGTCAGGCCGCGATCTGAGTGCGGTCATGCGCGCGGTGACCACAGCCGCGAGAAAGGAATTGGGGCTGGACTAGAGCGCCTCTAAAGCAGTGCCCGTGTGGCACCCGCGACAATTGGTCGTGTGACGGCCAGGGTGCTCGACGGCAAGGCTGTGGCGCAGCAAATCCTCGATGACATCGCCACCAAGGTGGGCGCTCGAGTAGCGATGGGCAAACCGCGCCCCAAGCTGGCGACGGTCATCGTCGGCGACAACCCCGCCTCGGCGCTCTACGTCCGCAGCAAGCAAAAGAATGCGCGGCAGGTCGGCATCGATTCGGTTGATCACCGGCTTCCGACCGAGGCATCGACCGAGCAACTTCTGGAGCTGATCGGCACCCTGAATCGCGATGAATCGGTCAGCGGAATCCTAGTGCAGCAACCGCTGCCGAATCACATCGATCTGGTCCAGGTTGTCATCGCGGTGGACCCTGTCAAGGACGTCGACGGGTTCCATCCTTTCAACGCGGGTCTGGTCGCTCAAGGCCTGGCTGGCGGAGTGGAGCCGTGCACGCCAAGCGGCATCATCGAGCTTCTTGATCGCGGCGGGGTGCGCATCGAGGGCGCCAATGCGGTCGTGGTCGGCAGAAGCAACATCGTCGGCAAGCCGACCGCGCTCCTGCTGCTCAGACGGAACGCCACTGTGACCATTTGCCACACGCGGACCAAAGATCTTGCCGGCCACACCAGGAATGCGGACATTCTCGTGGCCGCGGCGGGACAGCCAAACCTGATCACCAAGGACATGGTCAAACCGGGGGCCGCGGTCGTCGACGTGAGCGCGAATCGGGCTGATGGGATTCAGGTCGGCGATCTGGGTCCCGGTGTAGACGAGGTCGCGGGATGGCTCACGCCGAATCCCGGCGGCGTGGGGCCGATGACCCGCGCGATGCTGGTGCGGAACACCTACGAGGCCGAGGTACGCCGCCGCCCATAACGACCCGGCTGCGCCCTTAACAGGCAGGGTTGGAGCCGGCGCGAGCTCATGATTGAATTCGAACGCTAGGTCGGCTGGGCTCTGGGGGAGGGGAGGGCCCCGAGGGGGCGAAGGGGTTTTCGGAAGGCCGCGAGAATTAACGCGTGACCTATCCCGAGGCGCTCGCGTACATCTCCCGGATCGGCCGCTTCGGGATGAAGCTCGGCACCGAGCGCACACGGGCGATTCTCGATCGGATGGGCAAGCCCGATCACGGCCTCACCGGCGCGCTCATCGCGGGAACCAACGGCAAAGGCTCGACAGGGGCTTGCCTCGCTTCGATCCTGCAGGCCGCCGGCCATGTCGTCGGCTTCATGCCCAAGCCGCACCTTGTCTCGTACACCGAACGCATCCAGATCGATGGGATCCCGATCACAGAACGCGACTTCGCACAGACGCTTGCGGACCTAAAGCCGACGCTCGAGGTGATCGCCGATGAAATGGGAGCGGCGACGGAGTTCGAGATGCTCACGGCGATGGCGCTCGCCTACCTGGCGCCTCGCGTCGATCGCCTGGTTTGCGAGGTCGGACTCGGCGGCCGGCTCGATGCCACCAACGCCCTCGACCTCGACGTCGCCGTCATCACCAACGTTGACCTCGACCACCAGAAATACCTGGGCGACACGATCGAGGCAATTGCCAGAGAGAAGGCCGCGATCATCAAACCCGGCAACCGCGTGGTCACCGGCTGCGAGGGCGCCGCGCTTGCAATCGTCGAGGAATACGCGCGGACGGCAGGAGCCACCCTATGGCGCCTCGGCGACGAGATCCAGGTGGAATCGACGTCCAGGGGCTGGGACGGCCATCTCGTCACCGTCGCCGGTCCCGGCTTCGAGCATCAGCGGCTCGCAGTGCCGCTAGTGGGTGACTACCAGCCCGCCAACGCCGCCCTGGCGGTCGCGACCGCGCATGCGCTCGACGATGTCAGTGACGATGCCGTACGCCGGGGCCTGGCACATACGACCTGGCCCGGGCGCCTGCAGGTGATCGCCACGAGACCACGAGTGATTCTCGACGGCGGGCACAATCCTGCGGCGATGACCAAATCAGGGGTTTCGCTGCGACGCCTGATCGGCTCCGAGCGACTGGTCACCGTCTTTTCGATGCTGAGCGAGCGCGATCCCGCCGCACTCCTGGCCGCGCTGCAAACCCTCCGGCCGGACCGCGCGGTGTTCACCGAAGCAACAAGCGCCGGCGGCCACTCGGTTCCGGCTGTAGAGCTGGCTTCGATATTCGGGAACGATGCCGAGGCAGTCCTACCTCCGCAGGCGGCACTCGCTCGTGCCAGGGAGCTTGCCGGCGAGGACGGCAACGTGCTCGTTTGCGGCTCGCTCTACCTCGTGGGTGAGATCCTGGCCCTGCGCGAGTGATGGGCCCGACGGGTTGTCAATTGCCCCTGAAGGGGCGAACATGCAGCAAGTGAACGGCCAGAGGTTCTTCCGCAGCAGCAACCGGATCCTTGGCGGTGTATGCGCGGGACTCGCCGAAGAGTTTCACGTCGATGCGCTGTGGGTGCGCATCGCATTCCTGTTTTTGGTATTCCTCCAGGGTCTCGGACTTTTCATTTACGTAGTCCTATGGCTGGTGATGCCGGAGCGCCTGGAAGGTGGCGGTCAACGGAGCGGCTTCGACGCCATGATGGTCGACGTCAAGCGCATCTGGGGTGAGCTCAAGCATCAGCTTGGAAGCCCAACACGACCGGCGTCCTCGCCGGCCAGTTCACCCGCGTCGGCACCGGCGTCGACCGATTCGTCGGAGCACTCAGTGGGACCCGTGGCGATCCGCGCCGGCTGGCGCGACCCAACGTTGTTGTTCGGCGTAATCCTCGTGATCATCGGTCTTGGTGTCCTGGGCAACAACATCGGGATCATCAACTGGTCGGTGGTATGGCCCGCCGGATTGATCACCCTTGGCATCGTGATCATGGTTCGCAACCTCGAGAGGCGGCCCTAACCCTAATCAAGCATCGCCCGGTGACGCTTCAGATTCGATCAGCGATTACTCATCAGCTTCTGAAGGTCAATCTTCCAGTCGCGACGCGGCCCGCGAGCGAATGTGAAACAGAGGTAGATGCAGCCCGCGATCATCGGCAGGAGCAGGATCGAGCCCAGCACGACCCATAACCCGCCCGCTGTGACTGCGATGCCGGCTAGCAGAATCGCCGCCAGCACCAGGCCGGACGCACCGACGAGCAACTCGCCGGCGTTGTGAACCTTCTCACCCACTGGAGTCATGACCGGCGGCGCAGGCGCCATGGGTCGGGCGTGGCTGAACGTCGCCACCAGCCCATACAGCAAGAGACTGACGCCGGCAAGGCCGGCCAGGAGAGTGACCACCTCGTAGACGAGGCCCTCACGCGTGTCGGCGACTCGCGTCGCTGCCGCGAAAGCGACAACAATGAGAACCACGCCCGCGCCCAGCGCCGGCCAGCGCACTCTACTTGGAGCCGGCGATGAGGTTTGCCCGCAGCCTGCGCATGCCTTTCAACCAGCGGTCGTAGTCCTGGGCCTTGCGGTTGAAGTATTCCGCGACCTCGGGGTGAGGCAGGATCAAAAATCTCTCGTTTCTGATGCCTTCGACCACAATGTCGGCCACCTGCTCGGGCTCCAGGGCGCCGGCGGTCAAGAAATTGGTGCCGAGCACCCGGTGCTCGGCAGCCAGCATGTCAGTCCTCACGCCTTGCGGGCACAGGCAAGACACCCGAATCCCCTCGTCGCCATGGGCGATGGCCAGCCACTCGAAGAGTGAGAGCGCCGCAGCCTTCGTGACTCCATAGGGAGCGGCGAAGACATGGTTGAGGAGCCCAGCGGCGGAGACGGTGCCGAGCAGATAGCCTTCTTTGCGATCGAGCATCCCGGGCAGAACATGGCGCGCCACGTACACGTGCGACATCAGGTTCACGTCCCAGATGCGCTGCCAGTCGGCCGTGGCCGCTTCGGGTCCTCCCGCGACGGCGATACCGGCGTTGGAGCAGAAGATGTCGATGCGGCCCTGCGCGCTCCGGACTTTTTCCACAAGGTCGGCGACGTCATCCTCGTGCGAAACATCGCATGTGATGGCCGTGCCGCCGATCTCTCGCGCGACTGTCAGAGCTCCGTGCGCATCGGTGTCGGCCACGATGACCGCCTTGGCGCCGGCACCCGCGAATCTCCGCGAAAGTGCTCGGCCTATGCCTCGAGCGCCGCCTGTCACGACGACGACGCGATCGGCTACCTCCACGCGGCGCCCGCTCCGGTGTTCCGACTGAGAGCGATCATCGCTCCTGCGAGTCTATCCCCGAGGCTTCTGCCCCGGTCGGAACGCGATGCTCCATCGGCCTCGAAGAATTTTTTTTGTGAAATTAGGGAGAAGGGGTGGTTTCCGAGACGAGCGATAGCGCATAGAATCACTCCCCATGGTCGGTGGGGGCCTCGACTACAGCGCGCCCTTTCAGCGCGCCATCGAGCTGATTGGGAAACGCTGGACCGGGGCAGTCGTCAAGGCCTTGCTCCCTGGACCTGCACGCTTCAATCAGCTGCTCGCCGGCATACCCGGCATCAGTGATCGAGTCCTCACCGAGAGGTTGCGCGAGCTCGAGACCGAAGGCATCGTAGAGCGGCTCGTGGACCCCGGGCCGCCTGTGCGCGTGAGCTATCGACTCACGTCGCGGGGCCGCGCGCTGCAGCCGGTGCTGGCCGCTGTAGCGGATTGGGCCGAAAGCTGGCTGGCGACCGCCGCTGCCGCCGTCGGCTGATCGGGCATACCTCTCGGAGCTTCTCGGAGTTACCCAAACCCCCCTCCCCAGCCGCCCGCACCCTGGCTGATAGGCTTTACCGAATGCCGATTGGCGACTTCCTCCGGCGCCGGCCGGACGCCCTGAACTGCCAAGCCTGCGGCTCGCCTCTACCCCCGGGCGCGATCTTCTGTCCCGCGTGCGGAGTCAAGGTCGACGACCCGATGGCTGAGCCGCTCCACATCGTCGACCGCACGACAGGGCTGTTCAACGATCGCTTCGTGCGCCCTGTGCTCGAGGACGAGCTCGCCCGCGCGCATCGCTACCAGCGCAACCTGGGCGTCCTGCTCATCGAAGCCAATGGAGTCGGCACACCCGAAGAGGCTTTGAAGACGATGGCCGCCGCCCTCGCCGGCACCGTCCGCGACGTCGATACGCCCGGAGTCCTGGGCCGCACGCCGCCGCAGCTCCTCGCCATCTTGCCGGACACCGATGTGGCCGGCACGGCGCATGCGGCCAATCGCGTGCTTTCCGCGGTCAACGAGGCGCTCAAGTCCACCGGCGGCACCGCTGCGGTCGGGCTGGTCTGCATCCGACCTGGCCAGCGCGTTCGTGCCGGCGCCGTCATCGAGAGCGCGAGCCGCTCGTTACGTTCCGGCCGGCCGGAGATGATGGGCAAGCCCGCCTGACGCTCGAGATCTATCTAGCTCGCCATGGCGAGACCGAATGGAGCCGCTCGGGCCAGCACACCGGCAGCACCGACCTCCCCCTGCTCCCCGACGGCGAAGACGAGGCCCGTGCCTTACGCAAGAGGCTGAGTGGACTGACCTTCGACGCGGTGTTCTCCAGCCCGCTTCAGCGTGCCGTGCGCACCGCTGAGATCGCCGGCTTCCCGAATCCCCAGCTGACGCCCCTCCTGCGAGAGGTCGATTACGGCCAGTACGAAGGCATCACGAGCACGCAGATTCATCAGCAGCATCCCGGCTGGGAGCTGTACCGAGACGGCTCACCAGGCGGGGAGACGCCCGCCCAGATCTACGCGCGTGCCCTCGAGGTCATCAGGTTGTGGGAGACCGTCGACGGTCGAGTGCTCGCGTTTGCGCACGGCCACATCCTCCGTGCCGTGGCGGTGGCCTGGCTGCATCTCGACATCACCGCCGCGGCGGGCCTCCAGCTCGATGTCGCCACCTTGAGCCGGCTGCGCGAGGACCTGGACCACGGCCACCTGCTGGCGATGTGGAACGCGCGGTGACCGCGGCGCCTCAACTCTTCTGGCGCAGGCTCCACCTCCGGCTGCGCACCCCTGGCAGCCCGGCGAACACGAGATAGGCCGAGGTCTCGACGTCGGCGCGATATGTATGGCGCTCGCCGGGGTTGATAAGGAGCATCTCGCCCGCGCCGACCTCGCCCTGCCCGGATCCATCGTCGAAATGAAGGCGGCCCACGGTCACGATCAGCGCCACGGGAATCGCGTTGCGATGCTCCGGCACGTTCTGGCCTGATTCCAGACGGAGTCCGACCACGCGCATCGATCCGCAGTCGGCGATCTGCTCGAAACCAAAGGCGCGATGCGATCCACCCGAGCCCGGCGATGACACTCTGATGGATATCATGCCGCCCGACGCGAGGCCTCAACATCGAGGCGTGGAAATCGTTCATGCGACCGGAATCGACGGCGCTCGCGATGCCCGCGGAGTCGTGGTCGTCATCGACGTCCTGCGCTCATTCACCGTCAGCGCATACGCGCTCTCGGGCGGGGCGCGGGAGTGTCTCCTCGTCTCGACGATCGATGAGGCGCTCGCGCTGGCGCAGCGGATCCCGGACGCGATCATCTGCGCCGAGGAGCACGGCCTTCCCGTGCCGGGGATTGCCATCAGCAACTCGCCGACCCAGATCCGAGCGGCACCCATCGAAGGCACGACGCTCATCCAACGTTCTAGCGCCGGCACGCCGGTGATGGGAGCGGTGCAGTCAAGCGACGCCATGTTCGCTGGGAGTCTGGTGGTGGCGAGCGCGACCGCGCAAGCCTGCCTGTCAAGGCGCCCGACCGCGGTCACGCTGGTCGCCTCGGGCGACTTTCCTGAGGACCACGTCTGCGCGCTTCATATCGAGGCGGTTCTACGTGGCACGTCCGTCGACCTCGATGCGCTTCTCCAGCCGCTGCAGGAGAGCGAGCGCTATCGCAAGTTCATGGCCGGCGAGTGGCCAGGTTTCGCTCCGAGCGACCTCGAGCTTTCTCTCGCGGTCGATCGCTTTGATTTCGCGATGCCCGCCACCCGGCACGAGGGCTATATCGCGTTGAGGGCGATCAAGTCGCATTAGGACTCATTGCCCGCGAGCGCAAGAGTTCGGAGGGCACGACCGTCTTGCTCATTGGGGGCCGTGCGCAATCACTTCTTCGCCGGCATCGCGTTGGTTCTTCTGGTTGCCGCTTGCAGCTCGCCTCGGGCGACCTCATCGGCGGCTCAGGTCCCGTCGTGTATCAATACCGGTGCGCCGCACCACGCATACGTGGTGGTTCAACACCTGACCGGCGCCTCCCTGCAGCGCTGCGTCGGCTTCAACAGCGCGATGATCGACGGGCAGACGCTCATGGATCAGTCCGGCTTGCAGTACGGAGCTCATGAGCTGGGCTCAGCCAAGGCCATGTGCCAGGTTGACAACGAGCCCGCGCAGTACAGCCAGTGCTTCCCACCCAAACAGCCCTATTGGGCGCTGTTCGTCGAACAACATGGCGCTTGGAGCAGCTCGCCTGGCGGCTTCACCGACGCGAAGCTGCATGACGCCGAGGCGCTGGGATGGCACTACGTCCCCGCGGCCGACTCCACCCCGGCACCTCCCCCGCTGGCCCGGACGCTTCCTGGAGCGGGCGCTTAGACGATCAGAAGTCGATGCCGCGGATGGCCCGCACGCCGCGGTCGAACGCGTGCTTCACCTTCCTCATCTCGGTCACCGTGTCTGCGAGCTCGATCAACTCCGCCGGCGCATCGCGGCCCGTGGCGATGACGTTTACCGAGCGCGGCCGGTTCTTGATCACGTCGACGACCTCCGAGGTCGGGATCCAGCCCCAGTTCATCGGATACGTGATCTCGTCGAGGACGACGAGCCCGTAGTCACCTGACTGGATCTTTTCCTTGCTTACGGTCCAGGCGTGTCGGGCGACAGCCTCCGTGCGATCCATGTTTTTGCTGTCCCACGTGAAGCCGTCCCCGATCGTCAACCACTCGATGCCGAGCCTGGTGGCCGAGGTCTCCTCGCCCACCTTCCACTTCCCCGACTTGAGGAACTGGATGACGCACACCTTCCAGCCGCGCGCCGCCGCGCGCATCGCGGTGCCGAACGCCGCGGTGGACTTTCCCTTTCCGTCCCCTGTATTCACCATCACGATCGAGGGCGCCTTCCTGGTGGCGAGTGCAGGACCCTTGGTGGGAATTTCCTTCGGCTTCATCTGGAGCGCGAATGGTAGGTGAACGCGCACACGGCGCGCGTTTGGGCTACCGCTCTCTCCCTAGGCTTCGTGCCTCCGGCCGAAGCCGAGCATCCTCAGGATGAACAGCAGGATCACCGCGCCGACAAACGCGACGACCATCGCGGTGATGATCGGGTGCCCGCTGATGGCAAAGTTGATCTTGAAGACCTGGGCCAGGATGCCGCCGATGAACGCGCCCAGGACGCCGGCGATGAGGTCTCCCAGCAGGCCCAGGCCATGTCCGAGCGCGACCCGGCTGGCCAGCGCTCCGGCGACGAGACCCACCAAAATCCAGATGAGGATCGTGTCGACGTCGAGACGGATGTCAATCACTTCACCGACTCCCTTCTAAACCAGACGGACGCTTGCCGTAGATCATGCGGCTTTGGACGCCAGTTCCTGCAGAACCGCGCCCAGGACCCGGTTGAACGCCGGGAACGGGTGGATCACGTCGGCGAGGGTGCGTAGGGGAGTGCCGGCCCGCAGAGCGAGCACCAGCTCGCCCAGGATCTCTCCCGCTCGCGGCGTCACCATGGTCGCCCCGACCAGCACGCCGCGGTCCCGGTCGCCGATGAGCTTCAGCGTCCCGCCGTGGAAATCGTGGATGTAGCCGCGCGCCGTCTCCGCCGGGTCGGTCGACGCGGTCACGACCTTGAGCCCGCGCTCTCGCGCGGCCGCTTCCGACAGACCGACCGAGGCGACTTCGGGGTCCGTGAAGGTGACCCTTGGCACCGCCGTGTGATCCGCCCGGGCATCCTCTCCGCGTAGGCGTCTTGCCACGACCTGGCCGTGGTAGTAGGCGAGGTGCGTGAAACCGCCTATGCCGGTCACATCGCCGGCGCCATACACGCCCGGCATCGCCTCGAGGGTGGACGGATCCACCTGGAGCCATCCCCGCTCTGTCCGCGGCAGGCCCGCTGCCTGCCAGGCCTCGAAGTTGGGTCTCCGCCCGGTCGCAACCAGCAATCGATCCGCCTGCACCGTGGCGCCGGACTTGAGCTTGAGCAGCACCCCGCCGCCCTGCTTCTCGATTTCGACGGCGGCGTCGCCGACCAGCATAGTGATGCCGTCGGCCTCCAGGTGAGGTCGCAGCGCCGCGCCCGCCTCGGGCTCCTCCGCCCCGAGGAAGCGAGGGCCAGCCTCGATCACCGTCACCTTCGATCCGAACCGCGCGAACGCCTGCGCCAGCTCCACCCCAACGGCGCCGCCGCCGAGGACCGCCAGCGAAGCAGGGAGCTCGCGCGGCAGTGTGGCCTGGCGATTGGTCCAGAAGTCCACTGTGTCGAGCCCGGGGATCGGAGGAATCAACGCGGTGCCTCCATTGGCGACCACGACCGCTCGGCGGGCGGTGAGGCGCTCACCGCCAACCTCGACGGTTCGTGAATCGATGAGCTTGCCCTCTCCCCGTACAAGTTTGGCGCCAGTCGCCTCCATGGCCGCCGCGGGCCGGGTGTCGTCGAGGTCCCGCGCCATCCAGTAGACGCGCTTGGAGACCTTGGGGAAATCCAGCTCCCAGTCCACGCGCGAGGCCGCCAGCGTCCGTGCGCGTGCCGCCTCTTCGAGGGTCTCGCCGGAGCGAAGCAGGGTCTTCGACGGGATGCACCCCCAATACGGGCACTCGCCGCCCACGAGCTCGCGCTCGACGACCGCGAGGGTGAGTCCGCTGCCCTGCAGTCCGCCCGCGATCGCCTCACCTGCCACGCCGCCGCCCAGGCACACCACGTCAAATTCCTGTGGCAACCTCATCACCTCCCACCGCGCTCGCGCGGCGCAACGATTCCAACAGCGAAGTGGCCGTGAACGCACCGATGTAGCGGTCGTTTTCGAAGACGGCGGCGCGTTCCGATGGTGACCACCGACATCCGCCGCACGAGCCGCTCGCGACCAAGGAATTCGGCCACATAAGGGCTTGCGGGACGCGTGAGGATGGCGTCCGGCGTGTCGTACTGCGCGACCTTCGCCTGCATCTCGAAAAGGCAGATGCGGTCTCCGACCATGACCGCCTCATCGATGTCATGCGTCACGAAGACGACCGTCTTGCGCACCGAGCGCTGGATGTTGATGAACTCGTGCTGTAGGCGCTCACGCGTGATGCGATCGACCGCCCCGAATGGTTCGTCCATGAGCAGGATCGGCGGATCGGCGCCGAGTGCGCGAGCGAAACCGACGCGCTGACGTTGTCCGCCGGACAGCTGGTGAGGGTAGCGGCGGCGGTACTCGCGCGGCTCCAGGCCGACCAGGGTCAGCAGCTCGTCCACCCTTGCGTTGATGCGAGCCTTGTCCCAGTTCCACAGCCGAGGTACCGTGCCGACGTTTTCACCCACGGTCATGTGCGGGAACAGGCCTGTGTTCTGGATGACATAACCCATCTTCAGCCGCAGCTGCGCGGGATCGACGCCATGCGTGTCCTGACCGTCGACGAGGATGCGGCCGGCGTCGGGTTCGATCAGTCGGTTGATCATGCGCAGCGTCGTGGTCTTGCCACACCCCGACGGACCGATGAGCACGCAGGTCTGGCCGTCGGGAATATCCAGTGACAGGTCACTCACCGCGTTGGCGCCGCCGGGAAACCCCTTGCTGATGTTTTCCAACCGGATCACGGCGTCGTTTACCGTAATCGAATGCCGTCCGGCACATTCCTCGACTATGTCGATCCCTGGGTCAACTGGACGTGGCTCTCGACCCATGTCCCGCTGTTCATCGATGCGCTCCAGCAGCACCTCACCCTGACCGCGATCGCGGTCGCCGGCGGGCTTGTGCTCTCACTCCCGCTTGGGATCGCGGCCCATCGATGGCGCGCGCTGCGCAATCCGCTGCTGGGATTCTTCGGCGTCGTCTACACGATTCCCTCCCTTGCCCTCTTTGCCCTCCTCGTGCCGTACACGGGGCTGGGCATCGTCACGGCCGAGATCGGCCTCATCGGCTACACCGTCCTGATCCTCATGCGCAACCTGGTCGTCGGGCTCGAGTCGGTGTCGCCCGACGTCCTCGACGCCGCCGACGGCATGGGGTTCCGGCCGCTGGCGAGACTGGTTTTCGTGGAGCTGCCCCTCGCGCTGCCGGCCATGTTCGCGGGTGTCCGCATCGCGACCGTCACCACGATCGGACTCGTCACCATTACCGCGCTCATCGGCCTCGGAGGCCTGGGACAGCTGATCAACAAGGGGCTGATCGAGAACTTCCACACGCCGCTCGTGGTGGCGACCGCGCTTTCGATCGCCCTGGCCTTGGTGGCCGACTTGACGCTGGTAGGACTTCAGCGAGTCGCCGTCCCCTGGTCGCGGGACACGGCCCCATGACACACCTTGCGAACGTCGTCCAATGGTTTGCGGATCCCGTGCACTGGCGCGGGCCCGATGGAATCCCGCAGCGCCTGATCGAGCACATGCAGATCTCCGCCGAGTCGGTCGCCATTGGCGCCTTGATCGCACTCCCCATCGGGATCGCGCTCGGCCACTACGGACGCTTCGGCAACCTCGCCATCAACATCTCCAATGTCGGGCGTGCCCTGCCGTCCTTCGGCCTTCTCGTCATCGCGTTCCAGGTTTTCGGCCTGGGCAATCTGCCCATCCTGGTCGCGCTCGTCGCGCTCGCCATTCCCCCGATGGTCACCAACAGCTACGTCGGCCTCCGCGAGGTCGACCCCGATGTCAAGGAGGCGGCCCGCGGGATGGGATATCGCGAGCTGGCCCAGCTCGTGCGTGTGGAGTTACCCCTGGCGGTACCGCTCGTGATGGCGGGTATCAGGACCTCGGCAGTGCAGGTGGTGGCCACTGCGACCCTGGCCGCTCTCATCGCGGGCGGCGGATTCGGCCGTTATGTCGTCGACGGGTTCGCCCAGCAGGACTACACGAAATTGTTCGCGGGCGCAGTGTTGGTGGCCGCGCTTGCAATGGCCACAGAGCTCTCGCTTTCGGGTGTGGAACGGCTCCTGGTCCCGCGCGGCATCCGCCTCCTCCGGGCGCCGGCGACCGGCCGCGCCACGACGTTCAAGACCGCATAAATGGAAGAATCAAGCCTTACCCGAGGTTTACCCCCACGAACTCAGAGGATAAAGGCGTGAGTTCGCGGGGACCCCTTGAGGGATCGGCAAACCCAGGGGTGGCAAGGAGAAAAGTTCGATGAATCCAAGGTTCGTTTCCGGCAGGTTCCTGGCGGCTCTGGCCGCCTTGGTCTTCGTCGCGACCGCATGTGGCAGCACTGGCAACGGAGGGCCGACCTCCAAGGGCACGCTCACGGTCGCCGGCTTCAACTTTCCGGAGAGCAGCATCCTGGCCGAGATCTACGGCCAGGCGCTCGCGCACGATGGTTACACGATCACCTACAAGCTGCTGCTCGGCAACCGAGAGGTGGTCGCTCCCGCGCTCGAGTCGGGCCAGATCGACCTCTATCCCGGCTACGCGGCGACAGACCTGGAGTACTACAACAAAAGCGCGGGCGAAGCCAACGGTGACGCCACCGCCACCACCGCGAAGCTCAACAGCCACCTTCAGGCCCTCGGCCTTACCGCGTTGACACCGTCCGCGGCGGTCGACCAGAACGCGTTTGCCGTGACCACGGACACGCAGAAGAAGTACAACCTCACGAAGCTTTCCGACCTCGCGCCCATTGGGGGCCAGCTCACGCTCGGGGCCGGCCCAGAGTGCCCGACCCGGCCCTTCTGCCAGCCTGGGCTCAAGACCACGTACGGCATCAACTTCAAGGCGTTCAAGCCGCTGGACACCGACGGGCCGCTGACGCGCGCCGCCTTCAAGAACGGCAGCATCGACGTCGGCCTGGTCTTCAGCAGCGACGGCGACCTCAACTCGCTCGGCCTGGTCGTGCTGCAGGACGACAAGCACCTCGAGAACGCAGACAACGTGTTGCCGATCCTGCGCCAGGCGGCGGCCAGCACCGAGGTCACCACCGTGCTGAACGCCATCGACGCCAAGCTGACCACTGCGGACCTGGTGACTCTGAACTCACAGGTTTCGAGCCAGCACATGGACGCCGACGTGGTCGCGAAGGGCTGGCTGCTGCAGCACAACTACTCCAGCTAAGGCTAGGCGGCCTTAAGCGTCTCCTCGGGCTGCTTGCGGGCGATCCCGACCGCATTGGCGGCCGCCCCCGCCATCAGCAGCCCGGCAGCGATGAGCGTCGCGGCATGAAACGCATCCGCTGACGCGTAGCGAGCCTGCGCGGCCACATCGGCCGGCGCGCTCGTGGTGGGCCGGTTGAGCGGGCTCACCACTGCCCGCAGCGTGGCCGAGTTGGGGTCGATGCCGGGAACCCTCGAAGCCAATGACGTGTAGAAGATCGCGGTCACGGCCACGAATATCAAAGCCCCGGCGAGCTGCGGACCGATGCGCGAGATGGCGTTGTTGATGGACGACGCGAGGCCGGCGTTGGCGACCGGAACCGACGCCATGAGCGCCGCCGTGAGCGGCGCGACCATGATCCCGAGCCCCATGCCGAAGATGAGCGTGGCCGGCAAGAAGTCGATGAGGTAAGAGGCCGGAGGAACCAGGCTGGAGGGTGCGTCCGGTCGCAGCTGCCACGCCGTGCTCGTGGCGGGAACGCGGGCGTATAGCAGGCACGCTCCAGCCATAAGCAGCGGCCCGACGAGGAGGAAGGGGCGGGCTCCATACCGGCCGGCCAGGGTTCCAAAGCGCGGCGACAGGAGCGTGAGCAGCAATCCGCCCGGGACGAACATCAGCCCTGCCCCGGCGGCGGTGTAGCCGAGCGTCCCTTGCACGAACAGCGCCTGGTTGTAGCCGGATCCGAACAGGGCCCCGTAGATCAGGAGCGTCGAGACGTTGATGGTGGTGAAGGCGCGCGACTTGAACAGCGAGAGGGGGATGAGGGGGTTGCGCGCACGGGCCATGTAGAAGGGGATTCCGACCGTGGCCAGCGCGCCGACAGCCAGCATGGCGTAAGCAACGGGGTCATGCCATTCGCGCTGCTGGCCATAGACGGTGCCGAAAGCCAGGCCGCCGACCGCGACCCCGACGATGATCGCGCCCAGCCAGTCGAAACCGGCGGGGCGCGCGTCCGACCGGCTCTCGGGCACGTGCCGCCATGTCGCATACAGCGCGAGGGCCGTGATTGGGATGTTGATCAAGAACGCAGCACGCCATGAGAGCGTGTCCACAAGCAGGCCGCCCACAGCCGGACCGAGCAGCGTGGTGCCTGAAGCCGCACCGGACCAGATCCCGAAGGCGCGGCCCTGGAGCGGGCCGCTGAAGTTGGCGGTGATGAGCGCCAGCGAACCCGGGACCAGGAAGGCTCCCGCGACCCCCTGCAGGACCCGCAGCACCACCAGTGTCTCGAGGTTGGGCGCAAGGCCACACAGGGCTGATGTGAGGCCGAATCCGGCCAGCCCGAGTATGAACATGCGCCGCCGCCCGTAGACATCGGTCAGGGCGCCGGCCAGGATCAGCAAGGTGCTCAGGGAAAGCAGGTAGCCGGTGTAGATGTACGTCTGGCCCTCGAGGACTCCCACCAGCGAGTGGGGCAGGTCGCGGCCGATGCGCGGCAGGGCTACGTTGACGACTGTGCCGTCGAGGAAGACCGTGGCGGATGCGAGTACGGTCGCGACCAGAATCCACTTTTGCGTGCGACCCATTCCGCTGTACCTTAGCCTCCGTGGATCGCGAAGCCGCGCTCTCGGACCTCGATGCAGCGCGTGCGGAATGGGAGGCGACGTTCGCGCAGGTCCCTGATGCCGCGCTGGCTTACCTCAAACCCGGCGACGACTACGCGCTGGGCGGCCTCCAGGTCCACGTCAACTGGGTCTTGGTCCATTACGGTCGCGTGCTCGACGCCATCAGGGCCGACCCGCATCAAGCATTGCAACCGCTCGACAAGCCAGGAGAGTCCGAGGACGCCAACAGGCGGGCGAAGGCGGGCCTCACCGCAGCCGAGCGAAAGCCGTCTCTCGAGGAGATGTCCGGGCTGCATCGGTTCGTGAAGGATGCCGCCGCGGGCCTCTCGGCGGCCGACTGGTCGTACAAGACTCCTGTCGTTTACAAGGAAGGACAGGATCCGTATCCCACCAGCCCCGACGACGTCGTCGGCTGGCTGCGCGACCACTATCGCGAGCACGTGCAGCAGTGTCCTGAGCTGGTCGCCTCCTGGCGAGAGATGAGCTAAGAGCTGAGAGGTCCGGCCAGAACCCTAGGGCAGCCGGTTGATCCAACCGGCTGTCGCGTACTTCGTCTTGACGAGCTCGCGCGCGGCGTCGAGCTCCGCGCGAGACACCTCGGTGTCGTGGGCATGGAACTCGGCCGTGAAAGAGGTCTCCATGTGGCGTGCGACGCCGGCGCAGTCCATTGAAGTGAAGTCCGACAGGGGTGTCACAGCTTTGTCCGCGCTGCGCACGCCTCGCTCGGACAGTCGCTCGCGCCCGATGCGGATCAGTCTTGGCAGAAGTGCAGTGTCCATCGAGTGGGCGATCGTCGTGTGGTGGAGGACGAAACCGCGGCGCCGCGCCTGCGCCGCGCCCCCGATCTTTCCGCGCGGCGAGATGATGTCGTTGATCTCGCGATAGCCCGCGGGTACGCCAAGCGCGACCAGCGAACGCACCGCCCACGCGTCGAGGGCGGTATACGACTGGCGGAACGATAACCCGCCCACGATCGTGGCTGGCACGTACAGCGAATAGGTGATCGTGCGACCCGGTTCGCAGAGCATGGTGCCGCCGCCACTCATGCGTCGCGTCACTGTGAAACCGAGCTCGTGGGCCGCGACGACGTCGACCTCGTTGGCCACCGACTGGTGCGAGCCGATGACCAGGGCGGGCTCGATCCATTCCCAAAATCGCACGGTCGGGCGACGCATACCCGCGATGACGCGCTGCAAGAGCACCTCGTCCACCGCCATGTGCATGTGGGCGGAATGCGGTGTGTACGGAATGAGGTCCCAGTCGAGCTGGGCCAAGCGATCGGTGGTCACGGCTCTGCCAGTATTCACGACTGCAATGCAGCGCCGGACTCTATGGACGCTCTACGCGTGCAACCTGCTCGCCTCGGTCGGGTTCTGGTTCTTCCTGCCCCTGCTGCCGATATTTCTGTCGCGACGAGGCGGTTCCGCGGCACTGGTGGGTGCTGTTTTCGCGGCGGGACTCCTCGCCAGCGCGGCGATTCGCTACCCGGCAGGTTGGGCCGCGGACCGGTTTGGCACGCGGGCGGTGATGATCGCGGCGCTCGGCCTCGAAGCCGTGCTTTTTCTCGCGTACCTCCCGCACCTGCCGCTCTACGCCTTCATCGCGGTTCGGTTCCTGCATGGCGCGGCGGCAGGGGCTTTCTGGCCCGCTGCCAATGGCCTGATCGCGGAGGTGGCGCCGCCGAAAGAGCTGGGCAAGGCCTTCGGGCTCATGCAGTCGACCAACATGGTCGGAATCATCATCGGTCCGGCCATCGGCGGGCTGATCGCGCTGGTCGACCTCAGCGTGGTGTTCGTCGTCGCGGCGTTGGTTTCAGGCCTCGCCGCCATCGCCATCCTCACGACTCCCAACGTCCGTAAAGAGCCGACGACCGAACCCCCGGTGGGCGCATTGTCGATCGCCCGAGCCCTGCTCCCGCTCCTCGTCCTCGGCGCCGGGACGTCTTACATGATCGGCACGTTCGACACCATCTGGTCGCTTTACATGACGTCTCGTGGCGCCACCACGCTCGCGGTCGGGATCTCGTTCGCCACCTTTGGCATTCCCGCCCTGCTCGTCAGCGCACGCGCCGGCGCGCTCGGCGATCGCTTCGGCGGGCAAAGGCTGATCGTCGGCTCGCTGCTCGTGACCGCGCTGTTCTCGTCGATCTATCCATTCATCGCTTCGGTGCCGTGGCTGATCGGCCTGGGGTTGATCGAGGGCGCGTTCACCATTTCAGGCTCGCCCAGCCTCATCGCAGAGGTGAGCCGCCGCGCTGAACCGGGCCACCAGGGCCGCACGCAAGGTGTGTTCCAGACCATCCAGACGGCGATCCAGATCCTCGGCGCGCTGGCGGGCGGCTATCTGTTCACCTTCAGCGCAGCGTGGGCGTTCCTGGCCATCGCGGTGGTTTGCCTGCTGGGGGCTGCGAGCACGCTACTCCCATGGGGGGCGCGTCCACCCAAGGGCGCCTCAGTAGCGCACGTCATCGAGCTGCCGCCATCCATATGACACTTCCTCGAGGGTGGCGGATCCGATCGTGATCGGTTGCGAGCGAACATAGATGCCGCCGAGCCGCTCGTAGAAGTCACGCGCCGGGCGGTTGTCGCGCAGGACCCAGATGATCATGTCGGTGAGGCCGAGCTCGCGCAGGCCGTCGACGCTCGCGCGCACCAGCTCTCGTCCGAAACCGTGTCGCTGGGCGGAATCGAGCACATAGATCGCATAGAGCTCGCCTTCATAGCCCGGCTCGCCGGCGCGCTCGCGGCCGCCCGATGCGAAGCCGACGACGTCCGCGCCATCCTCGGCGACGACAACCTTCGAGGTGCCCTCGGTGATGACGCGCTTCCATCGCTCGGTGTAGTTCGTCTCGCTCAGCGATGCGAGGAAGTCGTCCGGCAGCAGGCCGCGATACGTCGACAGCCAGCTCGACACGTGCACTCGGGCGATCGACAGGGCGTCGCTCAGAGTCGCCGTCCGGACCATGACGGCAGGCCGGCCGCGCCTCACGCCCTAACGTATGCGATCAAGGCGCGGGCTTCGGCGATGACCTCGCCGCTCTCCTCCTGCTCGACCGTGGCTTCGCAGAACGCGAGGCGGCGAGTGCGGTGGCGAACCTTCGCGCGGCAGATGAGCCGGCCCGGCCGGCCCGGCCGGAAGTAATCGACCTTCAGGTCTGCGGTGGTAGTCGTCTCACCCTCGTCGGCGAGTGTAAAAGCACAAGAGGCGAGTGTCTCGTCGGCCAGGGTCGCGATCGCTCCGCCATGGACGATCGGTCCCCGGCTGGTCGGAAATCCGTGCGCATCCGCGGTGAGGTTGCCTTCGAGCACGAGCGTGCCGGAACCGACCTCGACCAGCCTCGTCCCGATGTTGGCGATCATGCCGCTCGCGGCCCACTCCTTGTAGAGCTCGGGGAGAGTCCGCACGCCGTACGGGCTCTCGCTCACGGATTGAGCTCGCGGTGCAGCTCGAGCACGGGGTCGATAGGCACGTAGCCCATCTGCGCGTTGAGGTGAAGGATCGGCGCGTTCTCGCCATCGTTTTGCGTTCGGATCCGCTCCACGCCGAGTGCGATCGCCTGCGCGATGGTCGCGTACTTCAAGGCTCGCGCGATCCCGCGCCCGCGGACCCTTCGTGCGGTCGTCGTGAAAGCCGTCCAAGGAACTCCACGCGTGGGCGGGTACTCGATCGCCGACAGGCCGACGATCGCATCGCCTTCGCGGGCGATCCAGAAACGATCGGCGCGAGTGCCGGGATTGTCGAACCACAGGTGATGCCATTCCTCATAAGACATCGTGTGCATGGGCACGGTGGTCGGGATGTCCCGCTCGCCCATGATCGACATCTCGTAGAGCTTGGTCAGCCGGTCCGGGTCCGTGTCGCGATCCAACGTCACGACGCGCACGCCTTCTTTCCGCATGCGTTTGCGACCCTCCTCGGCACTCGTCAGAAGGCGTTCTCGGTGCGCGGTGAGGTCGAGCTCCCACTGCCGGCCGCGCCTCACCTCCCGGTAACCCCTGCGCTCAAGGACGCGGACCTCGTTGCTGATATCCGCCCGCAATCGCACGACGCCCATCTGGCCGCCCTCGGCACGCACCCAGGCCTCACCCGCCTCGACCAGCTGCTCGTATTGCGCGTCGGTCCAGCTCTTTGGATGCAAGGCAAAACGCATCGAGCCGAAGCGCGTGGGCACCTCTTTCCAGGGCATGTGCGCCGCATAGAGGTATGCGATCGCCGAACCATCGCGCTCGGCCAGCATCCTCGTGAACACCTCGCCCGCCGGAGCAGCCGCCCACCGGAAGCGAAGCATCTCTGGATCGCGAGGCTCATCCGGGGTCCGCGCCGTTTCCAGGTCCGCGACTTTCTCGGCGTCGGCGATGGTCGCAGGGCGTAGTTCGAGGACGGCTTGGGCTTTGGCCATCAGCGCCAGACCAGCCTAGCATTGAGCATCCGGTTAATCTCTGCGCCGTGTTTGGGCGCGCGCTGCAGAACGTCTCGGGGCGAGGGCGGTCAAATCGATCGGCTTTGCGCATCGCGCTCTCGCCGTCATCGTGGGGCGTGAGCGACATTCCTGAATGGGGGGAACAGCTCGAAGCCGAACGGGTCCTGTCTGAGGTCTGGTCGCTGGGCATCTCCGCGATCGAGGCCGGACCGCCCGGCTTCCTTCCGGATCGCAGCGATATCGCCAAGCTTCTCCTGCGCCGGCACTGGTTGCGAGTCGTCTCAGGCCAGGCGCACGCTGTCCTCCATCACCACGACATTCGCGGACCAGAGCTGGCCCACATCGACGGCCACGCGAGCTGGCTCGCGGCCGTCGGCGCCGAGACGCTCGTGCTGTCCGCGATCGCGCCGCGAGGCGCGAGCACGGCGCACGGCATCGTGCTCGACAGCGAAGGCTGGGCGCACCTGCTGCACTCGATCGGATCCGTCGAGCATGTCTGCGCGCGACATCGGCTTCGACTCGCGGTGCTACCCCGATTCGGCAGCATGATCCAGGGTCCGTCCGATATCGAGAGGCTCCTCGTCGGCACCGAGGCCGGGCTCTGCTTCGACCCCTGCCACCTGATGATGGTGGGAGCCGACCCGCTCGAGGTGCTCGAGCTCGCCGCGGGCCGGATCCGTCACGTGCGCCTCAATGATGTCGATGCGGACCTGGTGCGACAGGTTCGAGAGCATCGCATCGACCATGCGCAGGCGGTGAGCCGCGGGTTGTACAAGGCTTTTGGCGCCGGAGATGCGCGCGTGGAGAGCGTGATCGAAACCCTGCGGCGGTCGAAATACAAGGGCTGGTACGCGATCGACGAGGAGGTCCGGCTCACTGCAGCGGACGATAAGCCGCTGCCCGGCATCAAGCGCGCACTCGACTACGTACGCAGGCTCGTCGCCGCTTGAGTAGTCGCTAAACTCGCCTGGCCTCCCCACCACGTGGGGAGGGGGCGCTCCCACGCCTGCGGCGTGGGGACCCCAGCGGAAGCGGCCCGGAGGGGAGGTTCCGCCTCAGACCCGGCGAGCCATCCCGGCCCAGAAGGGTTCGCGGATCTTCCTTTTCAGGAGCTTGCCGGCGGCGTCGCGCGGCAGCTCGTCCACGAAATCGATGCTTCGGGGCTTCTTGTAGCCGGCCAGGCGCCGATCGCAAAACGCGATCAGCTCGTCGGCGGATGCGCTCATTCCCGGCCGCAGCTGGACCACCGCCTTGACAGACTCGCCCCACTGGTCGTCCGGTACGCCGATGACCGCAGCATCCATCACGGCCGGGTGAGCGTGGAGAACCGCCTCGACCTCCGCGGGGTAGATGTTCACGCCGGCCGAGATGATCATGTCGACCATCCGGTCGCAGATGAAGTAGTAGCCCTCATCGTCTCGATAGGCCACGTCGCCGACCGAGAAGAAGCCGTCGTGCAGGCTCTTGCCCGTGGCGTCGGGACGGTTGTAATACTCGGCCAGCCATGAGTTGCGGACCATGAACTCGCCGGGTGTGCCGTTGGGGACCTCGCGGCCATCAGGGCCGGCGAGCCTGATCTCCTGGTCCGGGACGGCGACGCCGCAGGATCCCGGCTTGCGCAGCTGGTCCTCAGGCCGCAGCACGGTGTTGATGCCGGTCTCGGTCGCGCCATAGAACTCCCAGAGCACCTGTCCCAACACAGCCTCGGCCCGCATTTTGAGCGCGTGCGGGCAAGGAGCGGCGCCCAGGATGAGCGCGCGCAGCGACGACAGGTTGCGCGGCCGGCGCTCCTGCGCGTCGACCAGCCGCTGCAGCAATGTCGGCGCCATGAACGTGGTCGTCACCTGGTGACGCTCGATGAGGTCGAGGGCGCCTTCGGCCTCGAACTTGGGCTGGATGACGTTGGTGGCTCCAAGCACCCCGTGCAGGGTGGCGAAGAACGCGACAGCGCTGTGATATCCGGGCCCACACACGAGGTGGACGTCGGACTGGTTGAGCCCGAAGATCGAGATCACCTGCAGGACGTTCTCGACGTTGACGCCGTTCGGACGCCAGGCGCCCTTGGGATGGCCGGTGGTGCCCGACGTGTAGATCATCGACGCGCCCAGCCCGCCTGAGCCCGTCGCGCTTGGGGCCGCGTCGGGCGCGGCATCCATGAGCTCGCGGTACGACAGCCACCCTTCGGGCTTGGTGCTTCCGGTCGCGACATAATGCCGCTCGCCTTTGACATCTGGCCGCGCCGCCTCGACGATCTCGACGTGGTCGTCGTCCGCGCAGACGACTCTGGCGCCCGAATCGTTCAGCAGGTACGCCACCTCCGTACCCCGCAGCCGGTAATTGACGGGAACCGTGATCAGGCTGACACGGCGAAGGCCGGCGGTGATCTCAAATCCTGAGATCGAGTTGAAAGACATGATCGCGACGCGATCACGCGGTTCGCAGCCGAGCTCGCTGAACAAATGGGCGGCCTTGTTGGCGCGCCTGTTCAACGCCGAGAAGTCGACGATGTCGTCACCGAGGATCAGGGCCGGCTTGTTCGGAGTGGCCTCGGCGTGGACCTTGAGAAAATCGATGTCAGCCACGAGACAATCGTAGAACCGCTACTTGCTCGGAGATCCTTTCGCTGTAGGACTCGGCGTCGGAGTCACAACCGGCGCGTTGCAAGGCGTGTTCGACCCCAACCCGAAAGTCGATGCGGTCGGAGCGACGCTGCCTGTGATCACGACGCGGTACCGAGTGCACCCACCCAGCAGCGACCAGGTCCCCGACGCCGCCCAGTGATGGAACACGACCTCAGCCGGCAGCGGTGGGTACTGCTGCAGCACCGCGGCCGTCGGATCTGTGATCGCCGCAATTGGCGACGACTTCGACGAGTCGAACTGCCATAGGTAGACCTTGGTTAGCGGCCGTGCCTCCGGGCTGTCAGCGGCGGCGGGCAGCTTGGTGGCGACAAGGAGTGCGTCGACGATAGCTTGCGGCCCGTGGTTCGCCTTGACGAGGGCCAGGCTCTCGCGAGCGAGGGGCGCTGACCAGTCGATGCCGATGATGTTGGTTGCGGCAGGGTATCGACTCACTGGCGCCGCGCCGTCGGCGGCGGTCGCGCTGTAGATCTCGACTTCGCCGCCGATCGCCAGCGCGAGCTGCTTGGCATCGGGGCTCCATGCCAGAGCATCTGCGTGGGGCAGCTTGGAGTTGACATGGCGGGGCGCGGCGGATTGGATCGGGCTCCCGTGTGTGGGCGTTACCGCCGGTGCAGACGGCGCGGCCGACCCAGGCGAAAGCGAGGCGATCGGGGCCGCAACGTTGATGGGCTCGATCACCGGTCCCTGGTCGGGAAGCGAGATCGCCGCCAGGGTGCCGTCGGCGCTGACGGCGATGGGTCCGTCTTCCGGTCCCAGCGACAGTGGGAACGGGTTGAGGACGCCGGCGGTTGGGTTCAACCAGTACCACAGACCCGTGCCGACTGCGCGTACTGCGATCAAGCCGTCATTCCCCGGAGCGGCCCCTTCTGTGAAGAGCGCCACCTGGGTCGGCGGCTTCGCCAGCACCTTCGCGGGTGAGGGCGCGCGTGTCAGGTCGAACGCGTCGGCCTCGTAGTTGGCGCAGCACCCGACCGTCAGGGCCAGGTAGTGGGAATTGGCGACGAGGCCGAACGGTCCCTCGCTCTGGAGGTCGGCCGACGCCGCCACCGGCTCGATGGTGCCGCTGAATGGATCTGCCCGGAAGAGCCAGTCGTACGGAACCACGCCCGTGCTGGTTCTGCGCTCGGCGGGTCTATCGTCGTGGATCGTGAAGTACAGGACTGGGTACGAGAGTCCGGGCGCCGGGGCCCACACTGGCCCCGAGGCCCGGAAAGCGCCCCCGGCCGGAAGAGGCGCCACGAGCACCGATTTGCCGGTCGTTGGATCGAGCACGCCGACGCCCTGGTCGCCGAGGTAGGCGATGAGCCCGCCCGCGAGCGCGCCTTGGACAGGGGAGGCTGATTGGACGCCGATGGGCGTGCCTCCGCTGCATGCGGTCGCGAGGATCAGCGCCAGCGCCGGGCCCATAAATAGGGGTCCCCGCGAACTCACGGCATTGCCTCTGAGTTCGTGGGGCTTAGGCGCCACGACATGGGAAGTCGCACGTGAATCGCCGATGTTAACGGGCGCAACCGCTCTGGTGTTACCCGGCTCGAGCGCAGTACGTTGCGTCTTCATGGCCAAAATGGCGCTGATCGCGGCCGTGGGGGCGGTCCTCTTCATGGCCTGTGGTTACAGTCCCTGCGCCTGCGACGGCTCGGGAACCCTCCAGTCCAGACCAGTCCTTCCCCTGGGCTCGGCTTCGATGCGGTGGTCACCGAGACCGATACGGCGATCACCATCCAAAGCGGCCAGAAGCTGGAGGTCGTGCTTCACGCCCGATCGGGCATGACCAACTGGAGCAACGTCAGATCCAGCGATACGTCGGTGCTGTCTCCGATCGTGAACCCGGCGGCCACCGCGGTCCGCGGCGTCACCCTGGCGGCGTTCCAGGCGCTTACGCCCGGTCGGGCGGACATCACAGCTACGGCCGGGGCCGCGTGCTCGCCTGGTCAGGCGTGCCCGATGTACGTGATGCTGTACTCGGTGACGGTGACCGTCATATAAGAGGGAACCACGAGGTTCCCTCTTATCGGGGCGCTCAACGGCCGATGAGTCAGTGAAGTCCTGCCCATCGTCAACTCGGCCGGATTCGCGCCCCTGAACACCCTCCCGAGTAGAACCCGTCTAAGTGAAAGTCACTCCTGGCGACGTGTGGACGCCGTGT
>WNFB01000626.1_pt1 | contig 28965 bp, 23 predicted proteins | sample 5400501 | NCBI WGS metagenome assembly WNFB01 (sample SAMN13153341, study PRJNA577476) | soil metagenome | isolation source: 200 cm saprolite under Douglas fir tree site 2 hole 1 | place: USA:California | collected 2015-04-18
ATTGAGAGGCTGCGCTAAAGTACGGGCAGCCATGGAGCCCCAGTACATGCTGCTCGACGTGAAGACGGGCAATTCGCAGGGCGCGTTCGCCACCGAGGCCGAGGCGCTGAACGCCGTGGCGGACGACGTCGCACGCAACGGCCGGGCATCGGCTGAGGATTTGGCGCTAGTGGCCCCTAAGCGGCGTGAGAGCCTATCCGGTCCCAAGCTCGTGGACAGAGCACTCCAGCGCTTCCCGCTACGCCGCTCGGCTTCGCTCTCTCTGCGAATGCCAGCCCAGCGTGCTTCCTCAAAATCATCATCTCCGCGCTAGGCCCATGAACTCCGACCCCGCTGCCAGAGCCGCGGACCTCACTGCTTAACGTCGAGGGTCCGGTCACCGTCTGCTGCGATGTTGAACAGGCACGGCCCCGGTCTGCTGATACCGGTCGCTTTTGAGCCGAGGAGATGAAGGGCAAGCTCCAGGGCACGAAAGGCGACCTGGAGCACGAGCTGGAGGAGCGCCGTCGAGAAAACGTGCGTGAGGAGGCGCGTGACGAAGCACGCGACGAGGTCAACCGCCGCATGCCCTAACTCAGCGCGCAGAGTAAAGACGCCCACCGCCATGGTGGGCGTCTTTGCGCGTCTGGGAGGTTACGATGAATTCCGCCGCGTATGGCTGTAACTTACGAGGCTGCCCTTTCCCGAACCGAGGACCTCCTGCGGCTGCTCGCCAGCTGGCCGAGGCCGCGTATTCCTGCTTCCACTTATCGGCTGCAGTTCCACGCCGGCTTCACCTTTCAGGATGCCCGCCGGCTGGTGCCGTATCTGCACCAGTTGGGTGTAACCGACGTGTATGCCTCGCCGTATCTCAAGGCGCGCAGCGGGAGCGCCCACGGCTACGACATCGCCAATCCCAACTCCCTCAACCCGGAGATCGGCACCGAGGACCATTTCCGCGCCTTCGTAGTGGAGCTGCAAGCCCGAGGCATGGGCCAGGTGCTGGACACCGTGCCCAACCACATGGGCATTGGCGACGTCAAGAACGTGTGGTGGCAGGACGTCCTCGAGAACGGGCCGTCGTCGGTCTACGCTGACTTTTTCGACATCGACTGGTCGCCGCCAGGGGCCGACGTGCAGGACACCGACAAGGTGGTGCTGCCGATCCTGGGCCACCAGTACGGGCTGGTGCTCGAGAATGGCGAGCTGCGCCTAGTTTACGAGGATGGAGGCCTGTTCGTCCGCTATTACGACTTCAAGCTGCCCTTGGCGCCCGAGTCCTACATCCCGCTGCTCGGCGCCGCGCTGGAGCGGCTGCGCCAGGCCGCCACCCCGGGCCAGGCAGACGAGCTGCAGCGGGTCGAAGACATTCTCGACGCCCTGCGCCAGCTTCCGCCGCGCCGCAGGACCGACCTCGAAGGGCGCCAGGAGCGTAACCGCCAGAAGGAGCTGATCAAGCGCAACTTGGCGGCCCTCCATGATGACAGCTCGGCGTTTCGCCGAGCGCTGAACCAGGTGCTGGCCGCGCTGAACGGCCGCAAAGGCGATCCGAGCAGCTACGACCCTTTCGACGAGCTGCTGGCGCAGCAATCGTACCGGCTGGCCTTCTGGCGCGTGGCCGCCGAGGAGATCAACTACCGGCGCTTTTTCGACATCAACGACCTGGCGGCGGTGCGCGTCGAGGATCCCGAGGTGTTCGAGGCCACACACGCGCTCTTACTGGTGCTGGTCCGGCTGGGAGCGGTCTCCGGCGTGCGCATCGATCATCCCGATGGGCTGCGTGACCCGCGCGGGCACCTCTGGCGCCTGCAGCGCAGCTGCTTCGTGGAGCTGAACGTCGACCGCGTGCGAGAGGCCCTTGGCGACAATGTGGATCGCGCCACACTCCAAAAGCAGCTCGGCCAGCTGTTCGACGAGCACTGGGGCGGCCTTCACCTAGCCTCTCCCACCGCGGTGGAAGAGGCACAGTCGTTACCGATCTACACCGTCGTCGAGAAGATCCTGTCCGCGGGCGAGCAGCTGCCGGCTGACTGGCCGGTTCATGGCACCACCGGCTATGACTTCCTGAACCTGGTGAACGGTCTCTTTGTGGATCGCGCCGGGCGCACGGCCATGGACAACATCTACAGCCGCTTCACAAGCGTGAGCCAGCGCTACGCAGACCTGTCGAACTCCACCCGCAAGATGGTGATGCTGGTGTCGCTGCCGGGTGAGATCAATGGCCTGGCAGTGCGTCTCAAGCGGCTGGCCTCGCGTGACCGCCGGCACCGCGACTTCACGCTCAACGCGCTGACGTTTGCCGCCCGCGAATTCGTCGCCGCCCTGCCGGTCTACCGCACCTACATCGATCCCGACACCGGCCGCGTCAGCGATAGCGATAGCGCTGTGGTCGAGCAGACCACGCGCGAAGTCAAGCGCCGCAACCCGCGCACGGACCCGACCATCTTCGATTTCATCCGGGACCAGCTGCTGGCGGAGGACGACCAGACGCCAGAGCGTTTGGAGTTCGTGGCTCGTCTGCAGCAGGTCAGCGGGCCGGTCATGGCCAAAGGCGTGGAGGACACCGCTTTCTACCAATACAACCGCCTGGTGTCGCTGAACGAGGTTGGTGGCGATCCGGATGAGTTTGGGCTGTCGGTCGCGAGCTTCCATCGAGCCAACGCGCGCCGGGCCCAATGCTGGCCCTACTCCCTGCTCGCTACGTCTACGCACGACAGCAAGCGCAGCGAGGACGTCCGGGCGCGGATCAACCTCCTGTCCGAGATGCCGCGCCAGTGGCGGGTTGCCGTCGCCCGCTGGAACCACCTGAACGTGCATCACAAGCCGCTGGTCGACGGCCGCCCCGCGCCGGATCGCAACGACGAGTACCTGCTGTACCAGACCCTCATCGGCGCGTGGCCGCTGGAAGACATGGATGACCGAGCCTACGACGCGTTTCGGGAGCGTATCACCGCGTTCATGCTCAAAGCCGCCAAGGAGGCGAAGGTCAACACCAGCTGGATCAATCCCAACAGCGCCTACGAGGAGGCGATCGCTACGTTCGTCGCGGCAGTGCTGGATCGGTCGCAGGAAGGGGGCTTCGTGGACGACTTTCTGGCGTTTCAGCGAGGCCTGGCCGAGCTCGGTATGTTCAACTCCCTGTCGCAAACGCTCCTGAAGTTCGCTTCGCCTGGCGTGGCCGACATCTATCAAGGCAACGAGGTGTGGGATTTCAGTCTCGTCGATCCGGACAACCGCCGTCCGGTTGATTACAAGCTCCGCCGCCAGCTTCTGTCGGAGCTCGAGCGCCGAGCCAGCGGCGATCAGGCGGCCTTTGCGGCCGAGCTGCTGAAGACGCGCGAGGACGGGCGCATCAAGCTGTATCTGACCTACCGCTGCCTGCAGTCCAGGCGCGACTGCCCGGAGCTGCTTCGCGACGGTGAATACCAGCCGCTGCGCGCGACCGGCGTTCGCAGCGTCCACGTGTGCTCGTTCGCCCGCCGGAGCAGCGCTGGGCACACCGCCATTGTCGTAGCCCCGGTGCTGCTGGCGGGCCTCATGCGAGGCGCGGGCGAGCCGGTTGGCGAGGCCGTCTGGGGCGCCACCCGGCTGGCCGTTCCCAGCCGGTTCGGCGCACGCTTTCGAGACCTGTTCACGGGGGAGTTGATCGAGGTGGAAGGCAGTAACGGCCGAGCTCATCTGCCGCTGCGCAATGTGCTCACGCGATTTCCGGTCGCGCTATTGATTAGCGAATGAGGGACATCCGCCTGGATCGCCCGATCGTCGTCGAGCACGTCTCTCCGCGGCTCGACGGCGGAAGATTCGCGGTCAAGCGCGAGGCTGGCGACGTCCTGGAGGTGTCGGCCGACATCTTTGCCGAGGGGCACGGCTTGCTCGCAGCGGCATTGAAATACCGGCCGTGCGACGATCCGGCCTGGAGCGAGGCGCCTATGCAGCTCCTGGACAACGATCGCTGGCAGGGCAGCTTCGCCCTAGAGAAGGTCGGCCGCTATCAGTACACCATCGAGGCCTGGCGGGATGTTTTCGGCTCGTGGCGCAGCGACCTCCGCAAAAAGGTGGACGCCAGGGAGGACGTGGCCGCCGAGCTGCTGGACGGGCGCCGCCTCGTCAAAGAGGCTGCCGCCCGGGCCACCGGGCCCAACCAGGCTGAGCTGACCCGCTTCCTGGATACGCTGCGCGGCGGCAGTGAGATCGAGCTGTTCCTGGGTGATGACCTTGCGCGGCTCATGGCCAGGCACCCGGATCGCAGCCAGGCCACAACGTACGAGCCGTTCCTGGAGGTCGTGGCCGATCGGGAGCGCGCACGGTATGCCGCCTGGTACGAGCTGGTCCCCCGCTCGCAGGGCACGGTTCTGGGCCGCGGCGCCACCTTCAAGGAGGCCCAGGCGCGGCTGCAGGACGTCGCCGCGATGGGTTTTGACGTTGTCTACCTGCCGCCCATTCACCCCATTGGGCACACCGGCCGGAAGGGCCCCAACAATGCGCTGGACCCCAAGCCCAGCGATCCCGGCAGCCCCTGGGCAATCGGCGACGAGACCGGCGGCCACAAGGCCGTCCATCCCGAACTGGGAACTATCGACGACTTCGATGATTTCGTGGCCGAGGCCGAGCGGCTGGGCATGGAGATCGCGCTCGACTACGCCATACAGTGCTCGCCCGATCACCCCTATGTCCGCGAGCATCCGGACTGGTTCTACCGCCGCTCCGACGGCAGCATCCGCTACGCCGAGAACCCTCCGAAGAAGTACCAGGACATCTACCCCATCAACTTCTACTGCGAGGATCGTGAGGCGCTGTGGGAGGAGCTCAAGAGCATCGTCCTGTTCTGGATTGCGCATGGCGTGAAGACATTCCGCGTCGACAATCCGCACACCAAGCCCTTCCCCTTCTGGGAGTGGCTGATTCGGGGAGTCCAGTCGGAGCACCCCGACGTCGTCTTCCTGGCCGAGGCGTTCACGCGGCCCAACATTATGAAGTACCTGGCCAAGGCTGGCTTCACCCAGAGCTACACCTACTTCACCTGGCGCAATACCCCGAACGAGCTGCGCGAGTATCTGACGGAGCTCACCCAGTCCGAGATGCGGGAGTACTTCCGCGGCAATCTGTTCGCCAATACGCCGGACATCCTGCACGAGGTGCTGCAGCGCGGGGGCAAGCCGGCCTTCCAGATGCGGCTCGTGCTGGCGGCGACGCTGAGCTCCGTGTATGGCATCTACAGCGGTTTTGAGCTGCTGGAATCATCACCCCTGCACCCCGGCTCCGAGGAGTACTTGAACTCGGAGAAATACGAGTACAAGGTGTGGGACTGGGACCGCGCCGGAAATATCAAAGATTTCGTCGCCCGGGTGAATGCCATTCGCCGCGACAACGGGGCGCTGCACTTCTACAAGAACCTCCGCTTCCAGGGCTGCGACAACGCTAATGTGCTGGCCTACGCCAAGGTGCATAACGACAACGTGGTGCTGGTTGCGGTCAACATGGACCCCTACCATCCGCAAGAGACGGCGATTATGGCGCCGCTGGACTACGTCGGCGTGGCCGATGGCGAGCCGTTCCGGGCCGAAGAGCTGCTCAGCGGTCAGCCCGAGACCTGGGACAGCTTGTGGCGGCACGTGCGCCTCGATCCGGCCTTCAACCCCTGTGCCATGTGGCGTCTGTCCCGCACGTGAACGATCCCCTCTGGTACAAGGACGCCATCATCTACGAGCTCCACGTGAAGGCGTTCTACGACTCGAACGCCGATGGGGTAGGCGACTTCCGCGGCCTCACCGAGAAGCTCGACTACATCCAGGAGCTGGGCGTCAATTGCATCTGGCTGCTGCCGACCTACCCGTCGCCGCAGCGTGACGATGGCTACGACATCGCCGACTACTACGGCGTCAATCCCGATTACGGAACCATGGAGGACCTCGACTGCTTCCTGGCCGAAGCGCACCAGCGCGGTCTGCGCGTCATCACCGAGCTGGTCATCAACCACACCTCGGACCAGCACCCCTGGTTCCAGGAAGCCCGCAAGTCACGCGATAACCCCTACCGCGACTATTACGTGTGGAGCGATACCGTCCATCGCTACCAGGAGGCGCGAGTCGTCTTTATCGATAGTGAGCGCTCCAACTGGACCTGGGACACCGTTGCCGAGCAGTATTTCTGGCACCGCTTCTTCAGCCACCAGCCGGACCTGAACTTCGACAACCCCAAGGTGCAGGACGAGATCCTGAATGTCGTGGCCTTCTGGCTGGACAAGGGGGTCGACGGCCTGCGCTGCGACGCTATCCCGTACCTGTACGAGCGCGAGGGCACGAACTGTGAGAATCTGCCCGAGACGCACGCCTTCGTTAAGAAGCTTCGGCATTTCGTGGACGAGCGCTACGGAGATCGCCTGCTGCTGGCCGAGGCCAACCAGTGGCCTGAGGACGTGCGGCCCTATTTCGGTGATGAGAACGGCCCGGAATTCCACATGGCCTTTCACTTTCCCCTCATGCCGCGCATCTTCATGGCACTTCGGCGTGAGGATCGAACGCCGGTCGTCGAGATCCTGGAGCGCACGCCCGAGATTCCCGAGGACGCGCAATGGGCCATCTTCTTGCGGAATCACGACGAGCTGACGCTCGAGATGGTCACCGACGCGGACCGCGACTACATGTACTACGCCTATGCGCTGGATCCGCGGATGCGCCTGAACCTGGGCATCCGGCGCCGGCTGGCGCCGCTGATGGACAACGGCCGCCGCCAAATGGAGCTGCTCAACAGCCTGCTTATGACTCTGCCCGGCACGCCCGTGATCTACTACGGCGACGAGTTGGGCATGGGCGATAACGTCTACCTGGGCGATCGTAACGGCGTCCGTACCCCAATGCAGTGGAGCGGCGACCGCAATGCCGGCTTCTCGCGGGCTGACGTGGAGCGGCTGTACAGCCCGCTCGTCCAGAGCCCCGTCTACGGCTACCAGGCGGTGAACGTCGAGGCGCAGCTGCGCGTGCCGACCTCGCTGCTCAACTGGATGAAGCGGCTGATCGCCATCCGCATGCGCTATCCGGCGCTGGCACGCGGCAGCACGCGATTCCTATCGCCCAGCAACGAGAAGGTGCTGACCTACATCCGGGAGTACCAGGGGCAGCAGGTGCTGGTGGTGAACAACCTCTCGCGCTTTTGCCAGTACGCCGAGCTCGAACTGAGGGACTACGAGGGCTGTGTCCCGCTGGAATGCTTTGGCAACAATCCCTTCCCGCGCATCGGCGAGCTGCCGTACTTGCTCACGCTCGGACCGCACGGTTTCTACTGGTTCCTGCTGACCCGGGGCTGATGCGGTTGGTCGAGTTCTCGCCTGCGTCGGTGCAAGCGGCGCTGCCTGACATCGTGCAGTCCATACCGCCAGAGTGGCTGAGAGCGCGCCGCTGGTTCGCCGGCAAGAGTCGTGACCTGGCTGGCATTGGCTTGTTCGACCAGGCGCTGATCAGTGAGGACCCGCTGGTGCTGCTGGCACTCTTGGAGGCACGGTATGCGGATGGGGCGAGCGAGCTGTACGCGCTGCCGCTGCTGTTCGGCGCTGCCGGAGGCTCCCCGCTGATGAGCCTGGAGGGGCCGGCCGGGCCGGCGGCGGTCAGCGATGCGCTCGAGTCCCCGTTCTACCAACGGCTCTGCCTGCAGCTGATAGCCGAGGGAGCCGCCCGGGGCCCACTGCGCTTCCAGCCCTTGACGGCACTGCGGGCGGATGCCGGCGACCCAAAGCCGCTCGGTGTGGAGCAGAGCAACACGTCCATTCGATATGGCCGGACGTGGATCCTGAAAAATTTCCGCAAGGTGTCCTTCGGCGAGAATCGCGATCTCGAGGTGGGCCGGTTCCTCACGCTGGAGGCCAGCTTCCCGCACACGCCGCAGGTTGGCGGCTGCATCTCGTATTCGGGCCGTCAAGCCGCGATCTTGGGCGTGCTGCAGCGCTTCGTGGAGAACGAAGGCGATGGCTGGACCTACGTCCGATCCCGGCTTCAGCCAGGGGACACGCCCAACCCGCCGGATGACATCTACTGGGCCCAGGATGGCTTGCCTGGCCGTGATACCGCGCTGCTGGCTGACATCGAGCAGCTGGGGCGCATCACCGGGGAGATGCACTTGGCGCTCGGCTCGCGCCCCGACCTGCCGGATTTCGCTCCGGAGCCGGTGTCGGCGGCTGACGTGGAGGCATGGCTGGCCGATCTGCGGTCTCAGCAGAGTACGGCCCTGGCCTCCGCCCAGACCGTGCGCCAGCACCTGCCCGCCGACGTGCAGAGGCTGCTTGCACGCGTCATCCTGAGCGAAGCGAAGGACCTTCCCTCGTGGCTGCAACCGGAAAGGTCCTTCGTCGCTGCGCTCCTCAGGCTGACATCGCCGGACTTCACCAAGATCCAGATCCACGGAGATTACCACCTCGGGCAGGTGCTGAAGACGCCCGAGGGCTTCAGCATCATCGATTTCGAGGGCGAACCGGCCCGTCCGCTGGAGGAGCGCCGGGCCAAGCAGCCGCCTCTACGGGACGTGGCCGGCATGCTCCGCTCCCTGCACTACGCCGCTCATAGTGTCTCCTCGGACGAGCGTTGGGCCGGGGCCTGGGCCAGATCAGCCGGCCAGCGCTTCGTCCAGGGCTGGCTGGCGGGCTCGGAGCGGCGCTTCGTGCCGGACTCGGACGAGGCGACCAAGCGTCTGCTGGTCCTGTTCCAGCTGGCCAAGGCCTACTACGAGCTTAGCTACGAGCTCAACAACCGGCCCGATTGGGCCGCTGTGCCGCTGCGCGGCATCGCCAGCCTGCTGGCGGAGGTCCGGGCATAGCGGGCCTGGACATGGGCGCCAGCGTGGTGCCCGGTGGCGTGTTTTTCCGCGTCTGGGCTCCCGCCGCCAAGCAGGTGGAGCTGGTGGTCCAACAGCCTGCCGTTGAGCTCCCTATGGACCGCGAAGCCGATGGCACCTGGGCTCTCCGGCTCGAGGGCGGGCAGGCCGGCACCCGTTACAAGTACCGGATCGATAGCGGCGGCGAATATCCGGACCCTTACTCGCGCTATCAGCCCGAGGGGGTCCACGGCCGCTCCGAAGTTGTCGATCCGCAGCGCTTCGCCTGGCACGATGCGGACTGGCCCGGCCTCGATCCGAACGAGCTGGTGATCTACGAATGCCACACGGGCACGTTCACGCCGGAAGGGACCTTCGAAGCGGCGATCCAGAAGCTGCCGTACTTGCGAGACCTGGGCGTCACCGCGCTCGAGCTGATGCCGGTGGCGGAGTTCTCCGGCCGGCGCAACTGGGGCTATGACGGCGTGGACTGGTTCGCGCCCAGCCGCAGCTATGGCGGTCCGGCCGGCCTGCAGCGACTGATCGACACCGCTCATCAACACGGCGTGGGCGTCCTCTTGGACGTGGTCTACAACCACTTTGGCCCGGAAGGCAATTACCTGCGCCAGTTCTCGCCCGACTACTTCACCGATCGCTACGAGACGCCTTGGGGCGCGGCCATCAACTACGATGGGCCGGGCAGCGAGTGGGCGCGCAAGCTGGCTATTGACAACGCCTGCTATTGGCTGCGCGAGTACCACGTGGACGGGCTGCGGCTGGACGCGACGTTCGCCATCTTCGACACGTCAGCGAAGGACGTCCTGCGTGAGCTGGCCGAGGCGATCCGATCCCAGAGCGCCAAGGCGATCCTGATCGCGGAGACGCACGAGAACGACGTCCGCTATCTCCGCGGTTTCGCCCAGGGCGGCTATGGCTTCGACGCGGTTTGGGCGGATGATTTCCACCACACACTCCGCCGCCGGCTAGCGGGCGATCGTGATGGCTACTACGCCGATTACGCCGGCACCACTGCCGAAATCGCGCGTACGCTCAACCAGGGCTTCTTGTATGAGGGGCAGCGCTCGTCCCATCTCGGCCGAGGCCGTGGTACCCCCGCCCGGGATTGTCCGGCGCGGCAGTTCGTGTACTGCATCCAGAACCACGACCAGGTGGGCAACCGCGCTTTCGGCGATCGCCTCAACCACGATATTCCCCCCGACCTGTACCGCCTGGCCTCCGCGGTGTTGCTGCTGGCCCCCTACACGCCGCTGCTCTTCATGGGCCAGGAGTTTGCCGCATCGTCACCATTTCAGTATTTCACCGACCACAGCCCAGATCTCGGCAAGCTGGTGACGGAGGGTCGGCGCAGGGAGTTCCAGTCGTTCGCCTTTCTCGCGGACATTCCGGATCCGCAGGCGGAGCAGACTTTCGTGGCCTCCAAGCTGCGCTGGGAAGAAGCCGAGGACAGTCGGATCCGCCGCCTCTACCGAGAGTGCCTGCGGTTACGCAGCGAGGATAAGGTCCTGAGGCTGCACGACCGCTTCCGCATGAGTGCCACCGCGGTGGGCGAGGACGTGCTCAGCGTGAGCTACGACGGCGGAGCGGATCGCCGCCTGCTGGTGGCCAATTTCGGAGAGCTGGTGACCGTGCCCGGAGCTGGCCTTTCGGAAGTGCTGCTGGATACGAGTGACGTCCACTTCGGCGGTTCGGGAACGACGGCACAGCTCAGGGCCGGGGGGCTGGTGGTACCCGCGCGCTCGGCTGTGCTCCTTGGCTAGCGCTGTGGCCGGCCCCTGAGCTGTGCCTCGATGGCTGCCTTGGCCGCTTCGCGAGCACGGTTGGCATCGCGCTCTTCTTCTTTGATCTTGCGCCAGCGGGCGGCAATCTCGAGCGCCTTGTCGGGGTCCAGGCCTTCGTGGTGCTGCTCGGCCGTCTCGACCAACTGCTGCTCCAGCGCGGCCATGACGGTGGCATTGGCCACTTCCTCGACGCTTTCGCTGTACTTTCCGAGCAAGCGTACAAGGTCCATGAATAGGTCGGGATACTCGGCGAACAGTGGCCGCAGCTTGGAAACGTCCACCTCCAGCGCGAGCGCATTGTCGGCCGCGTACACGCTCGCCCAGCGCGGCTCATCAGTGAACGCGCGCAGATCACCGGCAATCCCGCCGGCGCCCACTTGCTGGCCGGACACGCCATCTTTGGCCTGCACCGTGACGTTGCCCGAAAGCACGATGTGCAGGATGTGGCTCTTGTCGCCTCGGCTGAGGAGGGGGGCGCCTGGCGCGAACATGCGCCCGCGTCCGTCTTGCACGAAGGTCGTCAGGCCCTCCCTGGGAATGTCCTTAAAGGCAGGATCCTTGCTCAGAAGCTCGAACGCCATGGTGGCGTACTTGCCGAGCTGGACATCCTCTTTGGCCACGGCCGGACGCTCGAAGCGGCGACAGCTGCAGAAGCTGCAGCCTGGATCGCCACGCAACCCATGCGCATTCAAGCTGTGGGAGCAGACGCACTTCGTGTCGGCTGCAACCGGATCGACTGCCATGTTTCTCCCTCGGCGGCAGGCGTAGTATTCGGTCGCTCGCGAGCGAAGTCCAGCTAGCGACCCCAAAGTACTAGCCAGACCGCGTGAAGAAATACTGCCTGCTGCCCGCCAAATGCTGCTACTATTCGGCTTGGAACAAACGTGCTGGTGAGGTAACGCCCGCGGAGACGACTATTTGGAGCTGACCTGGCATGGCTGGTCGTGCTTCCGCCTCAAAGGAAAAGAGGCCAGCATTGTCACCGACCCCTATACGCTCCCTAGTCCTCCCACTCTCCAGCAACTGAACCCCGACATCATTACCGTCAGCGATCGGGAGCAAGCTCAGAAGCCGCCGGCCGGTCCCTTCAAGGTCATTGCCGGGCCCGGCGAGTACGAGGTCAAGAACGTCCTTGTCCTAGGCTGTCCCAGCTTCAGCCAGGGCAAGCGCGTGGGCACCTGGTTCAAAATCGAGATGGACGATCTGGTGCTGTGCCATCTCGGCCAACTTAAGGAGCCAATCAGCTCCAGCGACGTCGAAGCCCTGGCCGACGTGGACGTGCTGTTTGTGCCGGTGGCCGGCCAGGATGAGTCGATCGACGCCGTCAAAGCCGTCGAGATGATCAACCTCATCGAGCCGCGCATCGTGGTGCCGATGCACTACGAGCCCAGCGCGTTGGGCGTGGCCGGTACCCCGGTCGAGAAGTTCTGTCACGAGATTGGGCAGACTGGCGTGGCGCCGCAGCCCAAATTAACCGTGACGAAGACCTCGCTGCCGGCCGAGCCGGTGGTCGTCGTGCTGGAGCTCAGGTGAGAGGAGACGTATGAGGGAAGCCAGGTACATCTTCGTGACCGGTGGCGTCGTGTCGTCGGTAGGCAAGGGCATCACCGTTGCCTCCATCGGCCAGATCCTGAAGGCCCGCGGCATCAACGTCTCCATCCTCAAGCTGGACCCCTACATCAACGTCGATCCCGGCACCATGAACCCCTATCAGCACGGCGAGGTGTTCGTTACCGACGACGGCGCTGAAACGGACCTCGACCTGGGCCACTACGAGCGCTTCATCGACGAGGACCTCACTCGCGCCAGCAGCGTCACGACCGGCCAGATCTACAACGCCGTCATCGCCAAAGAGCGCCATGGCGATTACCTCGGCGGCACCATCCAGGTCATCCCGCACATCACCAACGAGATCAAGGAGCGCATCGTCGGCGTTGGCCGCCTCAGCAATGCCGAGGTGGTGATCGTCGAGGTGGGTGGCACAGTGGGCGACATCGAGAGCCTACCCTACCTCGAAGCCATCCGGCAGATGCGCAAGGATGTTGGCCGCCAGAACGTGCTCTACATCCACGTCACCTTCGTGCCACATGTGGGCTCTACGGACGAGCTGAAGACGAAGCCGACCCAGCACAGCGTCAACGAGCTGCGGCGCATCGGTATTCAGCCAGACGTCCTGCTGGCTCGCTCCGATCATCCTATGGCGGATGATCTGCGGGAGAAGATCGCACTGTTTGGCGACGTGAGCGAGCACGCCGTCATCCCACTGCTGACGCTGGATACGATCTACGAGGTGCCGCTCGTGCTCGAGGAGTCCGGCCTGGGCGACCTGATCCTCGAGGACCTCGGGTTCGAGCAGCGCGCCCCCGGCCTTGGCGCCTGGCGAGAGATGGTCGAGCGCATCAAAACGCCTAAACCTAACGTCGAGATCGCCGTCGTGGGCAAGTACACGGCCCTGGCGGACGCTTACATCAGCGTGACCGAATCGCTGAAGCACGCTGCCATCTATCACGAGCGCGACGTGCGCATCCGGTGGATCGATTCCGAGGACCTGGAGCAGCCCGATGGCTTACGCCGGCTGGATGGCGCGGACGGCATCCTGGTTCCCGGCGGCTTCGGCTCGCGCGGCATCGAAGGCAAGATCGCGACGGCACGCTACGCCCGCGAGAACAAGGTTCCGTACTTCGGGTTATGCCTGGGCATGCAGGTGGCGGTGATCGAGTATGCCCGCTATGTGCTGGGCTCAGACGAGCCCAACAGCGCCGAGTTCAACCAGTTCACCCAGCATCCGGTTATCCACTTGATGGCCAGCCAGATGGGTGTGTCGGAGAAAGGTGGGACGATGCGCCTGGGCGCCTACCCGTGCGTGCTGGTGCCCGGCAGCAAAGCCGCCAATGCTTATGGCGAGGCGACCGTGTCGGAACGGCACCGCCATCGCTTCGAGTTCAACAACGACTATCGCGAGATGCTGACCGGCCACGGGATGCTGATCAGCGGTATCTCGCCGGATGGGCGTCTGGTCGAGATTGTGGAGCTGCGAGACCATCCCTGGTTCGTGGGCACACAGTTCCATCCCGAGTTCAAATCGCGGCCCAACCGGCCGCATCCGCTGTATCGCGATTTCATTGGCGCCTGCGTCGGCGCGGTTGCCGTGCCGCCACAGCGTACGATCGACGACCAGTATGCCGTCGCATGACCACGAGCACGGCCACCACGCCCGACACGAGGGTGGCCGCACCGTCTTCCCCGATCTCCTTCCGCTAGACGTGGCGCTGCCCCAGATCCTCGAGCAGATCCCCGTGCTCGAGGTCGAGGACAAGCCGATCATCGACGCGCTCGGGCAGGTGCTGGCCGAGGACGTCGTTTCGACCGAGAACGTGCCGCCGCAGGCCAACTCCGCCATGGACGGCTTTGCCGTCCGCGGCGAGGACACGCCCGGCCGGCTGAAGGTGGTCGCCGACCAGGCGGCCGGCCACGTCACCGATAAGGCCGTCGAGCCGGGCACGGCCATCCGCATCATGACCGGAGCGGTCATGCCCGCCGGCGCCGATACCGTCGTGCCGGTCGAGGATACCGACGGCGGCTTGGACGGCGTGGTGAACATCAGCGTGAAGGCGCAGCCCATGGACAACGTGCGCGAAGCTGGCGAGGACGTTCGCCAGGGAGAGTCCGTGCTGCCCAAGGGCACCGCCCTGGGTGCCGGCATGATCGGCGTGCTGGCCTCCATTGGCCGGGGCCGGGTGAAGGTCTACCGCCGGCCGGTGGTGGCTTTCATGGCCAGTGGCGACGAGCTGGTTGGCGTAGACGATCGGCTGGGCCCCGGACAGATCCGCAATAGCAACAGCTATACGCTGGTCTGCCAGATCCAGCAGGCGGGCGGAATTCCGCGCGACCTGGGGGTGGCGCGAGACACCTTAGAAGACATCCGAGCCCACATCGACGAAGGTCTCAAAGCCGACCTGCTGATCACCTCCGCGGGTGTATCGGTGGGCGACTTCGACTACGTCAAACGTGTGCTGGAGGAGCACGGGCAGCTGCGCTTGTGGCGGATCGCGATCCGGCCCGGCAAGCCGGTCGCCTTCGGGGTGTTCGAGGGGACGCCGGTCATCTCCCTGCCCGGTAATCCGGTGTCATCGATGGTCTGCTTCGAAATCTTCGTGCGCCCGGCCATTGCCAAGATGATGGGCCAGCAGCGCCTGGATCCGGCTACCGCGGAGGTGACGGTACTCGATCCCGTCAACAACCGTGGCGGCCGCCGGAGCTTCCTGCGAGCGATTGTCAGCCGAGACGCTGACGGGTACGTCGCGCGCTTGACGGGCCCGCAGGGCTCGGGCATCCTGACCTCCATGGCTCGCGCCAACGCTCTGCTCGATATCCCGGCTGAAGCAGAGCAGGTGTCGGCAGGCTCCAGAGTCCGCGCCATCCTGCTGGCGCCCGTGGCCGCCTAGTGGCTCGCAGCAACATCCTGCTGGCCATCTCGGGCTCATCGCTGGATACGCAGCTCGTCCGCCTGGCCTGCGGCGTCGCCCAAAAGGCCAAGGGCAAGCTGTACGCGGTGCACGTGCTGGAGGTGCCCCGCACGCTGCCGCTCGACGCCAGCATGTCTGAGGAGTCCAAGCGGGCCGACGCCATCCTCACCCATGTGGAGGACGCCGCCAGCAAGTTGAAGTGTCAGCTTGAGTCCGAGATCATCCAGGCCCGCGACGTGGCTCAGACCCTGGTGGACGAGGCCGAGGATCGCCAGGTTGGGCTGCTGATCCTGGGTATTCAGCGCCGCGAGAAGTACGGCAAGTTTTACCTGGGCACGACCGTCCCGGCCGTGCTGTCCAGCGCCAGGTGCCGCGTGTGGATCATTCGCGAAGGTCTGGACGAGGACACACTGCCGCCGCTGCCGGTGTGACGGACGTCGTTTAACCAGCCCGGCCTTCGATCTCGTCAGCGGTCCACAAGCGAAGAGCCAGGCCTATGGCTCGTGGCCGCGGCGGTGCTTGGCCTCAGCCTCTTCGTTCGGCTGTTCCAGATCGATCTGGCGCCGTTCGACATCGACCAGGTGCATTTGCTCGTCCGAGCGGCCCATTTCGCGCAGACGGGTGAGATCCCGCTGGTTGGCGGCTCGACATTCAGCGTAGGCGTTAATATCCCGCCGCTGATCACAGCCATCCTGGCGCTGCCGCTGCTCTTCACCCATAGCCCTGTGGCTGTCGCCGCGTTCCAGGGGGTGCTTGATGCGCTGGCAGCGGCATTCGTGTACGCCGCGGTCCACCAGCTGGCGACGCCCTTTGCGGCGGCCGCCGCGGGCGTGTCTTACGCCATTTTGCCGGCGGCCGCGCTGAACGCTCGCTGGGTCTCCAATGGGGCGCTGGTGCCGTTCTTATGCGCGATGGCCTTGTGGGCGCTGATCGGCTTCCTGAGAACGGGGCGGGCTGGCCAGTTCGCGCTGGGGTTCCTGGCCATCGGTCTGGCGGCCGAGCTGCACTTGACCGCGGCCATCTTCCTGCTGGTGCTGCTGGCCGCCGCGGCGATTCGCTGGCCAGACCTCCGCGCCGCGCCCCTGGCGTTGGTGAGCGCACTGCTGGCGCTGACGCTGGCGCCCTACGCCTACTTTCAATTCAGCCATGGCTACCCGGACCTGAAGGCGGCCGGTAGCTTTCTTGGCGCGCCCAAGCAGGCCAGTCCGGAGGCCCTCGGAGTCGTCGCCTCGGTCATCGGTGGCGACATCCACGCGCGCTTCTCGTCCGCGCCACTGGACATCGTGGGCTGGGTGGTGTTGGGCCTACTGCTGATCGGGCTTATCGCCGCTTTTGCCAAGGGGCAGCCCGCATCGGCGCTGCTCGTGCTGTGGCTCGTCCTGCCGGTGGCCGCATCCATTCGCCACTCCGAGGCGGTGGCCCCACACTACTTCCTCGACGTCTTCCCGGCCATAGCCGTCTTGACCGGATTGGGCATCGCCAGCCTGCCGCTCCCACCACTGAGATTGGCCGTGCTGGGCCTGCTGGTGGGATTGCGCCTGTGGCAGTGGGTTGGCTTCCAAAGCGAGCTCGCAGCCGGCGATCTGCCGTCGGATTACTACGTCGCGCGCCCGTTCTCGGCCGACTACGATCCGTTCTTGCGCTATTCGCCACCATATGGCGTGCCACTGCGCTACACGCAGCAGGCGACGAAGCTGGCTCTTGACTCGAGTCAGGGCCGGCCGGTATACATCGGCCCTCGTGCAGGGTTCGAGGAGGTATTCCGCTTTCTCAGCCAGGGCGGCGTCGCTGCCGTTGCACTCAGGAGCAACTACTCGAGCGTCCTGCCGAAGCCAGGCGCGCTGCTGCTGATAGACGACACGGCGAACGGGTCGGCTTTGCCGGAGTATCGGCTCGAGTCGCCGGTCGGGGAGATCAGTGGCGGCACGAAGAAGCCCATCTACAGCTTAGTTCGGCTGGGCGAATCCTCCCTCAACGTGCAGCCGCTCGAGGCCGAGTTTGGGGGCGGCGTGCGGCTGGCCGGAGTCAGCGTGCCGCCGCTGGCAGCGGGCCAGCCGAGCCAGCTCAGGCTGGAGTGGCAGCTGGGCCAGGCACCCGCTCCACAACTGAGCCGGATCCACCTGTTTGCGCACGTGGTCGACGCCACCGGGAAGGTGTGGTCGTCGAGCGAAGACCCGCCGGTCTTCCTAGGAGCCCAGTGGCAAGCCGGTGACGGGCTCCTGAGCGATGTGGACCTGGCTCTCGCGCCAGACGCCCCGATCGGCGGATATTGGCTGGAGCTGGGGCTGTACGACGACAACGGCAGCCGCCTGCCTGTCCTGTCCGGAGGCGACCAGGTGCGTGTCGGGCCGCTGAAGGTCCGGGGCCGGCCACTTGCCCAGGCTGCGCCTCCGCGAGCGGTGTTTGGCGCTGGCGAGATCGGCCTGTCAGCGGTCGAAGTCAGCGGTGAGGACGTCGTGCTGACCTGGTCGGCGCTGAGCAAACCTCCGGCGGATTACACCGTGTTCGTGCATGCGCTGGACGCCGAGGGCAACCTCATCGCCCAGCACGACGGCGTGCCCGCGGACGGCAGCTATCCCACGTCCCTGTGGGACAGCGGTGAAACCGTCCGGGACAAGCACCACCTCTCCGCCTCGCTCGCCGGCGCGGGCAAGCTCGAGATCGGCCTCTACACCAAGCCCGATCTTCAGCGCCTGGCAGTCAGCACCGGAGGCGACGCTTTCCAGTGGACGCTATCGTGATGGCATGACTGCGCCAGTCTAGATGGCCATGGAGATCCTGGAGACTGGTTACCTCAAGCCAACAGCCTAACTGAACTTCTCCAGGTCGGCGTTGACCATGATGCCGATCAGCTCTTCGAAGCGCACCTTGGGCCGCCAGCCTAGTACCCGTTCCGCTTTGGCGGGGTTGCCGCACAGCGGGCCGGTTTCCAGCGGCCGCACGAAGGCCTCGTTCACAACCACGTGCTCGCGCCAATCCAAGCCGGCGTGGGCGAAGGCTGTCTGGCACAGCTCCTCGATGCTGTGGGTCTCACCCGTGGCCACCACGAAATCGTCGGGCTTGTCCTGCTGCAGCATCAGCCACATGAACTGGACGTACTCCTTGGCGTAGCCCCAGTCCCGCTTCGCGCCCAGGTTGCCCATCTCCAGCTTCCAATCTTTGGTGACGATGGGCCGGCCGAGCTCGTTCAGCGGCGGGTTCTTGACCTTGTTGGCGATGCAGGCCGCGCCCACGGTGACCTTGCGCGTGACGTACTGCATGCCGCGCCTCGGGCTCTCGTGGTTGAACAGAATCCCGCACGAGATGAACACCTGGTCGCGGCCGTCACGCAGGATATGCGCGTTGTGGTGGGCCAGCAGCTTGGCTGCCCCATAGGGATTGTTTGGGCGCAGCGGGGTGGTCTCGTCCTGGGGGACCGCCTGCGGCTCGCCGAACATCTCAGAGCTGGAAGCCTGATAGATTTTGACCGCGTGGCGGGACCGTCGCAGCCGCAGCGCCGACTCGAAGAGCCGGAGCGGGCCCAACGCGTTGATGTCCGTGGTGTACACGCGCCGCTTGAAAGAGTCGGCCGGAGCGGCTTCGGCGCCGAGGTTGTAGATCTCGTCCGGCTCGAAATCCAGCACGGCCTGGTCGATGCTCATGTCGTCGTCCAGGCTGCCGCGGTAAAAGCGCAGCTCGGAGCGCACATGCTCCACGTTACCGAGATGGCCGGTGCTGCTGGAGCGCAGGAAGCCCGCGACCTCATAGCCCTTCTCGAGGAGGAACTCGGCCAGATAGGAGCCATCCTGGCCGGTGACTCCTGTGATGAGTGCCCGTCTAGCGGCCAATCATCGCTCCTAGGATCGGGATATTTCCTGCCGCCACCAGTGTAAGGTGTCGCGCAGGCTGGTCTCAATGGGTATAACGGGCTCCCAGCCCGTCGCGCGCCGGAACCTACTGGCATCGCACACGATGAGTGGCAGGTCCACAGGTCGGAAGCGAGCCGGGTCGGTCTCCACGCGGATCTTGGCCGAGGTCATCTCCAGCAGCCGATCGAGCATGAATTGCCCGGTATGCGCCTGGCCGCTGCCGACGTTGTAAGCCTCGCCCGGCTCGCCGCGTTCGATGGCCAAGCAGTAGGCCGCCGCGGCGTCGCGCACGTCGGTGAAGTCCCGGCCCGAGTCGAGATTCCCCACCCGCAGCACTGGCTCGTGGCGCCCGGCTTCGATCTCCGCGATCTGCTTGGCAAAGGCGGAGACGACGAATTCCGGGCTCTGCCGCGGCCCAACTTGGTTGAACGGCCGCAAACGCAGCACCGGCAGCTGGCGGCTTATGAAGTACTGGTAGCCGAGGAAATCGGCGGCCAGCTTGCTGACTGCGTAGGGGCTCGTAGGCCGCGGGGGCTGATCCTCGGAGATGGGGTTCTCATCCTCCTTCACCAGTCCGTACATCAGGGCGCTGCCGGCGATGACCGTCCGCGGCTGAATGCCGGCTTTGAGAATCGCTTCGAACAGGTTGATCTGGCCGATCACATTGAGCCGAAAGGTGGCCGCGGGGTCTTGCCACGAAACGGGCTCCAGGGGCTGGCCTGCCAGGTGCACCACGGCGTCCGGACGAACGTCGGCGATCACCTTCTCGACGCTGGCGGGCTCGTTGAGATCAGCCGTCCGCAGCTGCAGCCGCGGCGGCCTGGGTTGGAATGACGACACATGCCGCAGGCTGCGGCTGAGGCCGACAACCTCCCAATCGGTCTGCTCCAGCAGCCGCTCCACCACGTGGCTGCCAACGAAGCCGGTGGCGCCCGTTACAAGAACAAGCATTCAGCTATCAGCTCGCGTCACAGCCTCGCGTTAGCCAGCGCAGTTGAGCAGGGGCACGTCCGTTCGGTGGGGATCTTGGGCACGACGTCGAAGATCACGTCCTTCAGGCGGGCATTGTTCGCGTTCAGGATGCGAATGATCTCGTCAGCGGTGACCGGTGGCAAATCGAGCTGGCCTTCGACGCCAACGTCGTAATCCGTCACCAGCGATATGTTGACATAACAGATCTCGAGCTCGCGAGCCAGCACCACCTCGGGGTACTGCGTCATGTTGATGACCTCCCAGCCCTGCGAGCTGAACCATTTGCTCTCCGAGCGGGTGCTGAACCGCGGTCCTTGGATGACCACCACCGTGCCAGTTGGGCGCACCCCAATGCCATGAGCTCGGCAGGTCTCGCAAGTGATCTGTCGCAGCTCCGGACAGTAGGGATCGGCGCTGCTGATGTGGGTCGTGATTGGCCCGTCGTAAAAGGTGTCTTTGCGGTTGTTGGTGCGGTCCACGAACTGGTCGCAGATGACGAAGCTCTCGCGCGGCACGTCCGGCTGCAGGCTGCCCACGGCGCATGGGCCCAGGATGCGGGTGACGCCCAGCTCCTTCATGCCGTAGATGTTGGCCCTGTAGTTGACCATGTGAGCAGGGACCTGGTGCTCCCGGCCATGGCGCGGCAGGAAGGCCACCTTGCGGCCGGCGATCTCGCCGACGGTGAACTTGTCGCTGGGCGGCCCGTAGGGTGTCTCGACCCGTACCTCTTCCGTGTTCTCCAGGAACCGGTAGAAGCCCGAGCCGCCGAAGACGCCGACCTCGGCCGATGGTTCAGGCAACGGCGGGCACTCCCTGGACGAAACGTTTCAGGGCGTCGGCAAACGGAGCCCGAGCTACTCCGGCGTTGGTGATGATGGCACTGATGTAGCGCGCCGGCGTCACGTCGAAGGCGGGATGCGCGGCAGCCACGCCGTCGGGCGCGATTTGCACGCCGCCGAAGTGCGTCACCTCATCAGACGATCGTTGCTCGATGGGGATGTGATCGCCGTTCGGGCAGTTGAGGTCGATCGTCGACACCGGCGCCGCCACGTAGAACGGGATGCCGTGCTCGTGCGCCAGGATGGCCAGCGAGTAGGTGCCGATCTTGTTGGCGGTGTCCCCGTTGGCGGCGATGCGGTCTGCCCCGGTGACCACCGCCTGGATCTGGCCGCGGCCCATAAAGTGGCCGGCCATGTTGTCGGTGATCAGGGTCATGGGGATGCCCAGACGCTGCAGCTCCCAGGCGGTCAGCCGCGAGCCCTGCAGGAAGGGCCGCGTTTCGTCCACCAGCACGTTGATGCGCTTGCCGTGTTCCCAGGCCGATCGGATCACGCCCAACGCCGTACCGTAATCGACCATCGCCAGCGCGCCCGCGTTGCAGTGGGTCAGCACGCCGCCGCTGGCCGGCAGCAGCTCGCCGCCAAGCTCCGACAGCCGCCGCGCCATGCCGGCGTCCTCGTCGGCGACACGCTCCGCTTCCTGCGCGATCGCCGCTGGGTCGGGATGCTCCTTGGCGAAGCGCAGCATGCGCTCGATCGCCCAGCTCAGATTGACCGCCGTTGGCCTCGTCGCGCGCAGCGCTTCCGCCGCCCGCGGCAGCTCCTCCAGGGATTGCTCGGCGGCCATGGCCAGCCCGAAAGCGGCCACAACCCCGATGAGCGGCGCGCCCCGTACCACCATGTTCTTGATCGCGCTGGCCACTTCCTGATAGGTCCGAGCCTCGACCCAAGATTCTTCAACGGGCAGCTTGGTTTGATCGAGCATGCGCAGCGTGTGCTGTGCCGTCCACTCGATGTGGGCCGCCTTCATGGGCCTAGCCCTGGATAAGAGACACGACGTGGATGCCCGGCAGCGACTTGCGACCTTCCAGGAAGGGCAGCTCGATGAGAAAGGCTGCCGCCACCACCTCGCCCTGCAGCTGCTGGATCAGATCGACGGTAGCCGCCACAGTGCCGCCGGTGGCCAGCAAGTCGTCCACCAGCAGCACCCGCTGCCCCGGCTGGATGCCGTCGCGATGGATCTCCAGGGTGTTGCTGCCGTACTCCAGGGCGTACTCGATGGACAGCGTGTCGTGCGGCAGCTTGCCCAGCTTGCGCACCGGCACCAGGCCGGCGTTCAGGTTGTAGGCAATCGGCGCGGCAAAGATGAACCCGCGCGACTCCATTCCGACCACCATGTCGATGCGCTCGTCGCGGAAGGCATCAGTCAGCTCATCGATGGCCTGACGGAACGCTTCAGGCACCTTGAGAAGCGTGGTGATGTCCTTGAAGACGATGCCTTGTTTGGGGAAGTCGTGTACGTCTCGTACGAGACTGGCGAGATCCACTAGTGTGGCTAAGGATAAGCGATCTGTCATCCGCAGCCGCGGGCGAAGGATCTTCTCGCTTACCGCCGTGGCGGAAGATGCTTGGCTGGGCTCAGAATGACATACTCATTTCGATGTTCGAAGCCCTCCAGGATCGCCTCGACGGCGTGTTCACCAAGCTGCGCGGCAAAGGCAAGCTCACGCAGGAAGACGTCGATGCGGCGCTGCGCGAAGTGCGTATGGCGCTGCTCGAGGCCGACGTCAACTTCAAGGTCGTCAAGGACCTCCAGAACCGCATCCGCGAGAAGGCCGTCGGCGAGCGCGTCATGGAGAGCCTCACGCCGGCTCAGCACGTGGTCAAGATCGTGCACGACGAGCTGGTGGAGCTGCTGGGCGGCGGACAGGCGCGGCTGGAGACCGCGGGCGCCCCGCCCACTGTGGTCATGCTGGTTGGCCTCCAGGGCTCCGGTAAGACCACCAGCGCCGCCAAGTTGGCGCTGCACCTGCGCAAGCAAGGCCGCCGGCCGTTGCTCGCGGCAGCCGACGTCTACCGCCCGGCGGCCATCGAGCAGCTCCTGCAGCTCGGCAAGCAGCTGAACATCCCCGTCTACTCCCATCCCGGCGCTAAGCCCCCGGACATCTGCGCTAATGCCGTCAAAAAGGCGCGTGAGGACGCGGACGACGTGGTCATCCTCGATACCGCCGGCCGGCTGCAGATCAATCAGGAGCTGATGCGCGAGCTGGAGGACATCAAGGCTCGGGTGCCAGTCACCGAGACGCTCTTCGTTGCCGATGCCATGACCGGCCAGGAAGCCGTTAACGTGGCCCAGGAGTTCCACTCGCACGTGCCGCTTACCGGGCTCATCCTGACGAAGATGGATGGCGATGCCCGCGGCGGCGCCGCGCTGTCCATCCGCGCCGTTACCGGCGTGCCGGTCAAGTTCGTCGGCGTAGGCGAAAAGGCCGACGCGCTGGAGGCGTTCCATCCGGATCGCATCGCACAGCGCATCCTGGGCATGGGCGACGTGCTGTCGCTCATCGAGAAGAGCCAGGAGAACCTCGATCAGACGAAGGCCGCCGAGCTCGAGAAGAAGATGCGCACGGCCTCCTTCGGGCTGGACGATTTTCTGGATCAGATCCAGCAGATCAAGCGTATGGGCCCGCTGGCGCAGGTGATGGAGATGATCCCTGGCATGGGCAAGCTGGCCCGTAACCTGGGGCCGGGCCAGCTGGACGAGAGCCAGCTCAAGCGGGTGGAGGCCATCATCTACTCGATGACCCCGGCCGAGCGCCACAATCCCAAGCTGCTGGACGGCAGCCGCAAACGCCGTGTTGCGCGCGGCAGCGGCACCACCCCCCACGACATCAACCAGCTGCTGACGCAGTTCGGCCAGATGCAGGCGCTGATGAAGCAGTTCACCAAGGGTCGCGTGCCCAAACACCTGCGCCGCATGATGGCCCAGGGCGGGCCATTCTAATCTCCCTCGCCCGCTTGCGGGAGAGGGAGGGGGTGAGGGTGTCCCGGCCGGAAGGCTGGCACTCAGGTGCCCTCACCTAGCCTCTCCCACTGTGGTGGGAGAGGAACATGACGATCGCCGCCCACGGCTCCTGGCGCTCACCCGTCAGCGCAGCGTTGGTGGCTGGCGGACGCCTCAGCTTAGATGCGCTGTACGTCGACGGCGCCGAGCTGTACTGGCTGGAAGGCCGGCCGGCCGAGGGCGGCCGTTACGTGCTGGTCCGTAACGGCCAGGGCGTCACGGCGCGAGGGTTCAACGTCCGCACGCGTGTGCACGAGTACGGTGGCGGCGCCTACGTCGTGGACAACGGTGTCGTGTACTTCTCGAATTTCGCCGATCAGCGCCTGTACCGTAACGACCGGCCGATTACCGCTGAGGATGGCGCCCGCTACGCGGACGCACGTCTCACGCCGGACGGGCAGACGATCGTCTGCGTCCGCCAGCTGAACGACGTCAACGACGTCGTGGCGATCCCAGCCGATGGCTCCGCGCCGCCGCTGACCATCGTCCGCGGGCACGACTTCTTCTCAAATCCGCGCATCAGCCCGGATGGCCAGCGCCTGGCCTGGATCAGCTGGGACCACCCGCGCATGCCGTGGGATGGCACCGATTTGTGGGTAGGCAATCTGGACGGAGGCGCTGCCGAGCACGTGGCGGGCGGCCCCGAGGAGTCGATCTTTCAGCCCGAGTGGAGCCCCGCTGGCGAGCTTCATTTCGTATCCGATAGGACTGGCTGGTGGAATATCTATTCGACGCGAGCCCCGCATGATCCCATGGAGGCGGAGTTCGGCAGGCCGCAATGGGTGTTCGGGATGTCGACGTATGCGTTCTTACCGGGCGGGCGGGTCGCGGCCATCTACTCCCGCGACGGTCTCGATCACCTGGCGCTGTACGAGGATGGCGCGTGGCGGCCATTTGACCTGCCCTACACCGCGTTTGCTCCGCAGCTGGTCGCCTGGGGTGAGCGACTGGCGTTCATCGCTGCCAGCTCCAGCGAGCCCGCGGCGGTCATTGCTTGCGATCCCGCAACTGGGCAAACGGAGGTGCTCCGACGCAGCTTCGACGCCGCGCTGGATCCCGGCCATATCTCGCGTCCCGAGCCCATGTCGTTCCCGACCGAAGGCGGCCAGACGGCGCATGCCATCTTCTACCCGCCGGCCAATGCCGATTATCAGGCCCCGGAGGGCGAGCGGCCGCCATTGATCGTGGTCAGCCATGGCGGGCCCACGTCGCAGACCCAGGCGCGCTTTGAGCCCGCCATTGCCTTCTGGACCAGCCGCGGCTTCGCCGTGGTTGACGTGAATTACGGCGGCAGCACGGGCTATGGCCGCGCCTACCGCGAGCGGCTCAAAGGGCAGTGGGGCATTGTGGACACCGCCGACTGCATCAACGCCGCGCGCTACCTTGTCGAGCAAGGCCGAGTGGACGGACGGCGGCTGGCCATCCGTGGCGGGAGCGCCGGTGGCTACACCACGCTGTGCGCTCTCACCTTCCACGATGTGTTCCGCGCCGGCGCGAGCTACTACGGCGTGGCCGACCTGGAAGAGCTGGCCACGGACACGCACAAATTTGAGAGCCGCTATCTGGACACCTTGATCGGGCCCTACCCGGAACGCGCGGACCTATACCGGGCTCGCTCGCCCATCCACTTCGCCGGCCAGCTATCCTGCCCCGTCATCCTGTTCCAAGGCCTGGAGGACAAGGTGGTGCCGCCGTCGCAGGCGGAGGTCATGGTTGAGGCGCTGAAGGCGAAGGGGCTGCCCTACGCCTACCTCACCTTCGAAGGCGAGCAGCATGGCTTTCGTCGCGCTGAAACCATCCAGCGCACGCTCGAGGCTGAGCTGTACTTCTACAGCCGCGTGTTCGGATTCGAGTTGGCTGAGCCGGTCGAGCCGGTTCCAATCGAAAACCTGTAGACTGCTGCCATGTACGACCTCCTGCTCAAAGGCGGCCGCGTCTATGATGGCTCGGGCCTGCCGGCGTTCGGCGCCGACGTGGCCATCGGCGATGGCCGCATCCAGGCCATTGGACGCATCAACGAGCCGGCACGCCGCACGATCGACGTCACTGGCCTGGCAGTAAGCCCCGGCTTCATCGATTTCCACACTCACCTCGATGCGCAGTTCTTCTGGGATCCGCTGGGCAGCTCGCTGAACGAGCACGGCGTGACCACCGTCGTCACCGGCAATTGCGGCCTGACCCTGGCGCCCGCCAAGGCCGAGGATCACGAGGCGCTGGTGGGTACCTTCATCCGCGTCGAGGGCATGCCCGCCAACGTCCTGCGCAGCCAGGTGCCGTGGGGCTGGACCAGCCATGCCGAGTACATGGACGCCCTGCGCCGGCTGCCGCTGGGGCTCAACATTGCCACGCTGATCGGCCATTGCGCCGTGCGCCAGTTTGCCCTGGGCGACGACAGCGTGGAGCGGCCTGCCACCGAGGACGAGATCCGGCAGATGGAGCACCTGGTGCGCGATGGCATGGAGGCGGGCGCGTTCGGTTTTTCTACCAATATGAATGACCGTCACTTCCGTGAGGACGGCAAGCCCATTCCCAGCCGCCTGGCCGAACGTGAGGAGGTAGATCGCCTGTGCGCGGTGGTTGGTGAATGCCAGCGGGGCGTCGTCCAGTTCAGCCACGGCGGCTTCCGCGCGGCCGAGCACATGGACTGGTACAACGACGTGGCGAAGGCCACCGGCCGGCCGCTGGTATGGCAGAGCATCCTGCATCGCTGGGGCGATCCCGAGATGTGGCGGCGCCAGCTGGCTCAGGCCGCCGAGAGCCATCGCCAGGGAGCGCCCGCCTATCCGCTGACCAACGCCCGGCCGTTCAGCAACCGCTGGACGATGAAGAACGCCCAAGTGTTCGACGAGCTGCCCACCTGGAAGAACCTGCTGTTCCTGCCCCTCGAGACTCGGATGCAGGCCTTCCGCGATCCGGAGGTTCGCCGCAAGATGACCTTCGAGGCCGTTGAGGCCACCCGGCCCATCAGCTTCTCCCGCCGCTGGGACATCATCCGCATCCGCAAGACCGTCCTGCCCGAGAACAAGCAGTGGGAAAACCGCAGCGTGGCGGAGTACGCGGCCGCACAGGGCAAGCCGGTGATCGACGCCTTCCTCGACCTGGCCTTGAGCGAAGATCTGGAGACGCTGTTCGAGAGCAGCGACAACCAGGGCGATCCCGAGGCCGTGGGCGAGATCCTGCGCAGCCCCTACGTGCTGGTTGGCCAGTCCGACGCGGGCGCCCATCTGGCCTTTGACGCTGGCTTCGGCTACGCCACGCTGCTGCTGGGCTACTGGACGCGCGAGCGCAACGTCATGCCGCTGGAGGAGGCCGTCCGTAAGCTCACCTTCATGGTGGCTTCCATCTTCGATATCCGCGACCGTGGCCTGCTGCGCCCGGGCTACGTAGCCGACGTGACGGTGTTCGATCCTGAGACCGTCATGGCCGAGGATCGCGAGCTGGTCCACGATCTGCCTGGGGGTGAGCCGCGCTACGTTCAGCACGCCCGGGGTATGTATTACACGATCGTCAATGGCGAGGTGCTGATGGAGGGGGGCGAGCACAGCGGCGCCTATCCCGGCCGCGTGCTCAGCTCCGTCTAGCCCTCAGGGATGAACGACGAGAACGAAGCCGAGTTCGAGGCAGTGGCCGCGCGCCTGAAGGAATTTCGCTACACCGACCTACCGGAACGCTTCAGGATGATGGCTCACACCATGATCGTGCCCGCCCTGGAAGAGGTGGCGGAGCGGGTGCGCGCCATGGGCCATGAGTGCCACGTTTCGGCGGCCGTCGACGAGCCCATCCCGGCCGCCGGCCAGACGGTGTACCTCAACTTCGACATCCGCTTCGCGCCTGGCGAGAACTCGCTGTGCATCAGGCTCGTGCCGGGCGAATCGGTGGTGCGCATCGAGACGCCTGGCGCCGGATCGGTGGTGGCCCAGCACGTGCCGCTGGTGGAATTCACCCACGACAACGTGCAGCGTGTAGCCATTAATTACCTCAGACGCGCGTTGCAGTAGGCTTGGCGCCATGAGTGTCGCCATCAGCCCTGAGACAGCGGTGAACCGGGAAGTCATCATTTCGGCCGATTCGCATGTGATGGAGCCGCCGGACCTGTGGTCCAAGGCCCTGTCCTCCCGTTTTGGCGATCAGGCGCCGTCGTTTCCTCCGCACAAGGTGGGCGAGGGCTTTCAGCACCACCCTGGCGGCCAAAACCCGCACGAGCGGGTCAAGGAGATGGCGCAGGACGGCGTGAGCGCCGAGGTGCTGTACCCGACGCTCGGCTTGGGCCTGTTCAGCCTCGACGATCCTGCTCTGCAGGAGGCCTGCTTCCGCGTCTACAACGACTGGCTGCTGGAATACTGCCAGCCGGCTCTGGACCGCCTGGTCGGCATTGCGGCTATCTCGGTCTACAACATCGACCAGGCGCTGAAGGAGCTGCGCCGCTGTCGCGACGGCGGTCTCAAGGGCGCCCTCATCTGGGAGGCGCCGCATCCGGACCTGCCCTTCCCATCCTCGCATTACGAACCCCTGTGGGCCGCCGCTCAAGACCTCGACATGCCCATCAGCCTGCACATCCTTACCGGCCATGGCTACGTCAAGAACCGGCCTGAGGGCGTGGAGCGCTACCGCGGCAGCGTCAACCACAAGACCACAGAAGCGGTGAATGCACTGTTCGACTTCACGCACTACGGCATCCTGGACCGCTATCCGGAGCTCAAGCTGGTCATGGTCGAGCACGAGGTGGGCTGGCTGCCCTACTACGTCCAGCAGTGGGACTACTATTTCCGCCGCTTCCGCAAGGTGAACCCTCTGCCGATCGACAAGGCGCCAGGCGAGTACATCGCGCGGCAGGTCTACTGCACCTTCTTCAACGACCCGATCGGCACCAAGCTGCTCAACTGGTGGGGCGCCGAGAACTGCATGTGGTCGAACGACTTCCCCCATGAGAATTCGACCTGGCCGCGCTCGCGCGAGGTCATCGCCCGCGATCTGGGCAACCTGCCCGAAGCCACGCGCGCCAGGCTGGTGCGCGACAATGTGGTTCGGCTGTACAAGATGGGGGTGCCCGAGCCGGTCTAAACCGGCGGCTATCGCGGTGGTTTGTGACTTGATCCCCGCGAAGCTGCGCGTTGATTGCACCACGCCGTCAACGTGAAGTAAAATCTGACCGAAGGTACGGAAACAGAGTGACTACCTTCCGGCTTTCCGAGCAGCCGGCGGGCAAGGCTCTGAGCATGAAACCAAGTGCCTGCTTGCGGGTGTAACTCAGTTGGCAGA
>WNFB01000629.1_pt1 | contig 28918 bp, 23 predicted proteins | sample 5400501 | NCBI WGS metagenome assembly WNFB01 (sample SAMN13153341, study PRJNA577476) | soil metagenome | isolation source: 200 cm saprolite under Douglas fir tree site 2 hole 1 | place: USA:California | collected 2015-04-18
GGCCAGCAAGTCGAGTACATGCCTCCCGAACAGTTCAACGATGACACTCCGCTAATACGCGACTCCAGGTCGCCCGAGCCCACACCAATCGGCGAGAAACAGATCTACAAACTCGTCCATGACCTCTACCACAAAGCAGGCCTACTCAAACGCGGCGAACGAGGAGGATACGACCTCCGGCCCCACAGCCTCAGAAAATTCTTCAAGACACAGATGAAAGCAGCAGGCGTCGAAGGCGACTACATCGACTACATGATGGGCCACATAGTCGACACCTACCACGACGTACAGAGCAGAGGAGTAGAGTTTCTGCGGAACATCTACGCAAAGTCCGAGCTCTGCATCAGACCCCAACCACAACGACAAGACATGGAAATGGTCAAGAGAGTCTTGAAAGAACTGTCAACAAGAATCGGCCGCGAAGCCGCCAAGACCCTCGTCCAGGAAACATTCGCAGAACCACAAATGGCCTACATCAGCAACGAAGAACGCGACAACATAGAAATCCAGCAACTACTACGAAAAATCGTCCACGACATCAGACAACCAACCAAAACAACAGCCCCGGAAAATCTCGAACTAGTCGTCAATCAACGTTAACATAATGGGCTGGGCAGGATTTGAACCTGCGACCTTCGCCGTGTCAGGGCGACGTCCTAACCAGGCTTCGCCGACGCGTTGAAGCGTCTTAGACGACCAGCCCCGAGCAATCGGCTAACCTCATTCCGTATCAAGCTTTCCCGGCCGCACGGAATCCGACACCCGATGAGTCTATCGGAGGTAACGACTAACTTTATACCGACTATTTTTCGTAAAGGGTTCCATGAACAGAAAAATCGGAAAATGCTTAGTCGCAGCTACACTTGTAATAGTTGCAATCGTCGCTATCGGACAGCCTGCTCACGCACAGTCCCTATCTGCACAGTACGACAGGGCATCATACGTTCCAGGCGATTCTGGGACGCTAACAATCTCGGTCGTCAACACCAGTCCCACTTCGACACTAGAACTTCGAAATGTAACAATATACTTCCCATGGGCTCAGCTCGTGAACGGCAAATGGCCCACATCAGGGGCAAACGTGACGAATAACCTATCTTCATTCGCAGAACTGGGAAGCCTAAACAGCGGCAGCAACGTCTTCACATGGTCAACCCCCTTCACCATTCCAAGCTGGTATGGCGGTAGCATTCTCGGCGGTGGAGCCTCCAACTGCCCGGACAGCGGCGGACCACGATACAGTACGAGTTACCACGGTTGTATAATAGTCGGCAGGACCCACAACCCTCCAGACTACGACGTCAGCGACCTTAGCATCAACATGGCATTAGCAAGCTATACGCCAACATCAATCATCTCCCAATGGCTCCCTATCGCTACATTGGTGGTCCTCATCATAGCCACTGCGTTTCTGGCATTGGCCTGGATTAGCATCCGCCGAATGGCCAAGAAGTAGCAACCGAAAAGCAAAAGGCACTAATCCCTTTTTTTGTTACCACAGCACGAGCTCCGTCGATATTTCCAGAAGACATTTTACCGAACCCTTACGGCGAAGTCACCGGGCCCGTAGCTCAGCACGGACAGTAGCGTCGGCCCTCTAGCCAAATGGGGAGAGCCGAAGGTCGAGGGTTCAAATCCCTCCGGGCCCGCTAGGCACGCTAGACGCTCATTGCTTGTCGCTGATGATCAATCGCTGGATAATCCTTAGGTATGGTTGGAACCTCCTGGGCAATACATCGCGCAGCATGGCAAAGTCTCCGTGATGGAATACTTTGAGCCGACGACTGAGCAGCGCAAACGCTACCACGAACATGGCAGACAAAATAGCCAGTTGAAAGATGGGCCTAAACCACGAGGGATGATAGTACACCAGGAAAAACTGGTCAACTATGAGCAACGGCAACGCAACGCCCGCGGCCAGAGGAATCGCCTTCGACATGGCTGCACTGGTATGAGGAGACACCTCGCCATGAAGAGAGCGATGGGCCAGCGCAACTATGGATAGAGCGAGAATTACCCTCCCCACTGCCCCTGCCAGTGTTCCTAAAGGGCTGGCACCAAACTCTGTCTTCGCAAGAAGTACCCCCGATCCTACGATGGCCAAGAAGAACAAAGTGGAGGTCAGAGTGACTTTCAGATATTGGCGCGTCCTGCCCACGGCTTGAAGAGTTATCACTAGCAGAGCTCCCTGTGCACTGAGGATCGACGACAAGGAGAGGAGTGAGAGTGTCAAAGACTGGTTCACGTACTGGGCGCCGTAGACGGTGTCAAGGGCAGTAGGGGTTATTGCTGCGAGTGCAGCGGCTATTGGCAAAACCGCGAGATTGATCAGTCTGAAGGCAAGCGCGAGTCTTTCTGATACTGCCTGAGTTTCACCGGTCGAATGACTAGCAGAGAGCGCGGGGTATATCGCCTGGTTAACTGGGGTCCACAGAACGGACAGGAAGCTTACGCTGGAGACTACAACATAATACCGACCCTCGATGGACGGACCGAGTAATGCGTAAATGATCCCGATGTCTCCCCACTGCTGTCCAAGGGTTATCAGCGCAGATGCGAAAACTGGCACGCTAAATGCCAGTATAGGACGTAGAGGGGATGAATTCCCTTTTGGGAGATGGCCGCGCCAAAGATACAACGATAGGAAGAGAGTCGCCAGTCCGCCTATGGCCCAACCTGCCACAATTCCCAGAACTCTGAATCCGAGATAGGCGAGCGCCAGTCCAAGTCCTCTGGAAAGTGGAACGTACAGAATGTTTTGGTAGAGAGTTTGCGCGTAGCGGCCGATGCCCAGGAAGAATGCTGTGTAGAGCTGTGTGAGGTCGAGTAGGAAAGATGTTGTGAAGGTGACGAGTAAGATATTCGTCGCGTCAGACGCACCCCCAAGAAATCGGGTGAGAAAAGGAGAGAGAAGGCTCGCGACTACAAGTCCGGGTAGAGCCGTAGCAATAGTCATCTTCAAAGTTGTCTTCGCGACGCCACTGGCCGCTTGAAGGTCTCCGGTAGCGATGCTTCTAGAAATGAATCTCGTAGCCGCAGAGGGGAGCGCTCCTGATGTTACCCCTACAAACAAAGCTTGGATCAGGGCGAGTATGCCCACCAGGCCGACTTCCGTCGTATTGAGGATGCGGGCAAGGAAGACATAGAATATGAGATAGGTCAAGTAGAGAATGGCTTGCTGGCTTGTGAGATAGGCCGCCCCTCTGGGAACATTGTAGAGCTCCGTCGATTTTACCAAGGAAACTGCGAAGGGATGCCGGGTGGGCTTCTTCTAGATTATGCTTAGGTCAGAACTGCAACAAGGATCGGAGTTCGGCCGGGTCAGCTCGAGAGACTGTTACTGTGCCCAACGCCTACCCACCCAGGATTTCTGTATGACTATCTTGGCAATGCGCTAATTTACTTGAAATGTTCCCAGCCGCGAGCTTCTATTTCCATCATTCGTCCTTCAAGGCTGGCTGTAACTTCCGCGTCTCCTGTTTTTACTTGGCCGATTCTGATCAAGGAAGGGACCTTCCTCTTTACACTAGCGAACTTGTCATGGTCGACTGTCAAGATAATCTCGTATTCTTCTCCTCCGTACAGAGCGAGGTCTGTCGCGATCAGCCTTTGTTTCTTGGCGAAGACTTCAGCCTCTCGTGCTACAGGAATATTTTCCAAGTGAATGCTCACACCGCTAGCTCGTGCAATCTCGTGAAGGCTCCAAGCCAGACCATCACTCGAGTCGATCGAGCTGTTTACTGATCCGGTCTTTGCAAGCTTGATTCCATGGTTCAATCTTGCTATAGGGTTCAACACAGACTTGACCAGTTCCGGGAATCTTCGAGCCAACGCCTTGTTTTTCGAGAGTAGGATTCGGAGGCCTCCGGCACTCTTGCCAAACTGACCAGTGACAGCTACAATATCACCAGGTCTTGCGCCATCTCTTCGAATTATTTTGTCCGGCTCAATGAGTCCGAAGCCCACGCAATCAATTACGAAATCCTCTGACTCGGCCGTATCTCCACCAATAATTCTACAGCCATATTCTCTGGCCCCTTGGGCGAGGCCCTTAGCTATCTCGTTGACTTCTGACGACTCTACCGGAGAAGTAAGACCAAGTGAGATGAGGAGTCCGTGGGGCCGAACTCCTTTGGCAGCGAAATCGCTTACCGTCGCGACGACCGCCTTTCTCGCCGCCTGTCTAAGCGTCATTCCAGGCGGAACATCAGTACTACCAACCAGCATATCACTCTTCAAGACTGCCCACTTGCGCTTTGAGAAAGGAAAGACAGCCACATCATCCTCAAACCCCAGAGGCAATCTCGGTTTCGAAGCGAATCGGGACGTTAACCTCCGGATGATCTCACGCTCTCCCAGCTTAGGGTTCCCCATTGTTGAGCGGGTTAGTGGTTGGATGATAGGAGCTTTAAGTCAAAGTTCCGGTTGACGCTCGGCCGTTGCCTCGGTGGCTCAGCCTGGTAGATGTCTCTCGCACCAGAGAGCATCCGCCTCGTAAGCGGAATGGCAGTTGACTGCCCCGTAGGGTCGCGGGTTCAAACCCCGCCCGAGGCTCCAAACTAAAATCATTACGGACCGAACCCACTTAGATTGAAACTCAGCCACACGACCTTCCAATCAATGACACCTGTCCGCTTTCCCCTGTTCTCAGCCAACCTCTAAACTAAGAGACCCAACGCCAACAGAATCAGCTTCACGAGAAGATCTGCCGCATTCGGTAAACGGCAGAACGTTTCTAAGTACCAAGAAGGTCCTCGGGACATCCGGAGCCAAGACACTCTCGATATTTCACAAGTTGTGATACCTTCCACGCCACACATTAGGGTCATGGAGTGGCCGTGAGTTGCCGTCCGTGCTAAGGGTGAGACGAACTGACAACTCGGAACGGTGGACTCGCGGTCGATGCCCATTTTACTTTGAAGCAGCAGGCCTTTCCTTTGTGAGAATACGCTGGATTGCCTTGAGCGGACGCTGGAGAATCGAAGGCACTGCAGCTCTTAGGACTGCAAAATCGTCAGACTCAAAGACCGAGAGCCACCGGCATGCGGTCAGAAACACGAGTGCAAAAACGGCCAAGAGAATCGGCAAGCGGAGAGTAGCCTTCAAATGAAGAAAGATAACTAGGGACTGGTCAGTCAGAAATAGCGGGAAGCCAAGAGCAGCAGCCAGAAAGATCGCCTTCCTAATACCCCGGTTGGTTGATGCGGAGATCGTAGGGCCCAGGGCCCTCTGAGCCAGGAGCACAGTCGTAAGTCCAAGTAGTCCTCTACCGATGGCTCCACCTGTGGTCCCCAGAGGTTTGGCGGTCAGCGCTACTACAGTCAGGTCCACGATCGTTGCCACTAGGGTGACCTTGAGCAACTGAGGAGTCTTCTTCATGGCTTGAAGAGCCGTAGTAAGGAGGGTTGCCTGAGATGCAAAAATAGCTGTGAGGGTCAGGATCGCGAAGGGCAACGCTTCGACAGCGTAACTATTGCCGTAAGCAAGCTCCAGTGCCGTAGGGGCGACCGCGGCAAGCGCAGTCCCCACGGGCAGCACCAAAAGATTTGTGAGGCGAAAGGCAGTATTAAGCATCCTAGAAACAGCTTCACGCCCAGCTTTGGAGTAGCCTGCGGCGAGGGCGGGATAAAGTGCGGCCGCAACGGGCGACCAGATGACGGACAAGGGGCCCACAGAGCTTAGGCCTATCCCTCCAACGCTATTCACAACTAGAAAGTAGGCTCCTGTCGTAGCGAGCTGGCCTCGAATTGCTTGAAGTAACGCGAGATCACCCCATCCCTGACCCAATGTTATGAGGGCAGCCGCGAAGAGCGGAGCGCTGAACTGGAATAAGGGCCGCACTGGATAGGATGATCCTTGGGGAAGACGACCACGCCAGAAGTACATCGACAAGAGAAGTGCTGCCATGGCGCCTATAGCCCATCCCAATACTATTCCCAACACTCCCAAGCCAAGATAGGCCAGGATCAAACCGATGCCTCTGCTGAGGGGAACAAATAGAATGAACTGGTAAGCTCTCTGCGCATAAAGCCCGAGCCCGAGAAAATAAGCCCCGTACAGTGCAATGAGGTCGAGAAGGAAGGCTGAAACGAACGTAACGACGAGCAACAAGGCTGCGTCACCATTGCCGAAGACGATGCTTCCGATCCATGGCGAGAGCAAACCCACTAACAAGAGACTCGGCGATGCGATCATGAGGACGAGGCGCGTTGTTGTCTTGGCCACGGCCGCGGCGGTCGAACTGTCCCGATGTGCAATGCTCCCCGAAATGAATTGAGTGGCCGCCACTGGAAGGGCAACCTGTGTGATGGCCCCAAAAATCGCGATGGCTGCCAAAAGGAGTGATATCTCTCCCACGTCAGACTTAGTTAGAATCCTAGCAATGAGAAGATAGAAGATGAAAGAAATGGGATAGATTATTGCTTGCTGGACTGTGAGAAGAACTGTTCCTCGAGGAACGTTGTACTCGCCGGTGGCCCGCGTCGCAGTAATCTCTGGGGAAGGAGAAATGGCGGCGCTTTTCGGCTGTGCCGAAACACCATGATCTTGCAACTCTTGACGAACTCGAATATCATCTCTGAAAGCTTCCATGCAAACTCTCCCACCTTCTAGAGTGCTAAACTAGCAGAAATTCCTGTAAGCGTCACCGGAGTACTTGCGACTGTCTTGGCAGTCATGATCCTCGGAGCCGAAACCTAAGAATTCCCGAATCATTCCCATGGAAAACTACTGCTCCCCTCGTGAAGAGGCCTCGATGATTTGCAGCTTACTCGGGGCAACCATTCTTTCACGCAACGCGGAGAACGTTTGCCTAGCGTGGGCACGAGTAGATGCCCCTACCACATACGACCTAATCTGGGTTCTCTGTTTCAAGTATTCAAGAGCCTGCTCTAAAGCCAAGTATCCTGATGCCAAAATGCTCATCGCGATGATGTTTGCCCCGTCGACCTCGCGAAGAGTCCGCTCACAGGCTTCTCTGCTAGGGTTCATCTGAAATCCCGCTGCGTTGAAAGGTGTCAGAATAACAATCTGATCCAGTTCGAGGCCGATCTGTTTTGCAAAACCCACAAACCTCGCGAAGTTACGAGTTGCAAACCCGGGCTTAACATGATACTTATCCGTTATGTGCTCAGCGTAATTCTTGACAAGGTCCTTCGCCCCGAGGCTCATGGCTAAGTCCGTAACGATTTCGTGGAGGAGAACCGATTTGAGAACGGCTCCCGGAGGCACATTCCTGAAGAGGATGTCGAGTTCAGCGTCCACATAGGTCCGCAGAATTCGTTCGGGATCGGGCGATACGAGGGAAAGCCCGCCGCCAACGAGGGTTCTTGCCCTTCCGGCCCAGCTCAGTCTCGACAGGATTTCTCTGGCGAGCCCTACCAACCCCTTCTCATTAGCAACCCGCACGTACTCCTGTGCATAAGGCAGGAGAGGGTACAGCCCGAAGGCTTTGGAGTATGATCTGCTCTTCATCTCCTTCAACACCTCGTACATTCTGGGATGGGTAGTGAACGCAAGGCCTTGAGCTCCGCTAGTGAAGGCCGTATCGATCACTTCAAGGATCCCTTGCGTATGCAGACGGTTCTCTCGATCGCGGGCCCGTTCTCGGGAGAGGTGATCGACGCCGATGAATGGGTTATCTCCAATCAGAAACTTATCAATGTCCGGAGTAGAACCGCGCAATTGTCATGACCCCTTTTCAGCCATCTGATGCAAGAGGTCGATCATTTGGTTAAGATTGGCTGCAGTTCGGAAGTCGGGCTGCGCAGCCTTCTTGGACCCGACCGACTCTAGAAAGTACTTGTCTTCGATAGTGAATTCTGGGTCTGCAAGCAGGAACTCCACGCTGGAATCCAACGACGTTTTCTGAATAGTCTGGGCCTCGCGGGCAACAGCCCCTTTTGCCTGCGCATCCGTCTGAATTCTTACATAGTCGTCGGTGACGACCATTGCGCCATTAGTTCCGTGAATCTCTATGATTATCTCGGGGAGGCGGTAACCCCTTATGCTCCAAGAAACATCAACGGTTCCCAGCACACCGGACGGAGTTTCCAATACCACGTGAACATAGTCCTCGACTTCCGAAGAATAGAAGGATCGCTGAACGGCCGATAAGGGTCTCAACTCACCAAGATACCAAAGTAACAAGTCAAGAATGTGAGGCCCTAGGTCCAGAAGCGCTCCTCCACTTCCCTTCCTAAATCGCCAGCCCTCCCCTTCACGGAAAATATCTGAAACGTAGTTGTAGCCCTTGAAGAACTGCAGATCACCTATCGACCCTGATTCGAGAAGAAGCTTCGCCCGCTGGAAAACAGGTGAAAATCGCTTCTGCAGCCCGACGATATTGATGATGTCTTTATCGGAGGCCAGCTGGGCGATCTCTCGTGCATCATCACCGTTCGCCGCCAAGGGCTTCTCCACAAACAGGCCCACATTTTCGTTTGAGTCGAGTATCGTTTTGACGATTGACACATGTGTCTGAATTGGAGTAGTGATGAAGACAGCATCAAGAGTTTCTTGGCTGAGCATCTCTTCAACGCTCTCGTAGAAGGGTATGTTCGGCAGAATCTTCTTCGCCGCCTTGACAATCATTCCCTCCTTCTCGCAAATCGCTTTGACTCTTCCGTTGGACAGCGAGTTTACAATGCCCGCGTGGAGAATTCCCATCTTCCCCAGTCCGACTATTCCGACATCCAGTTTTGCCTTCGAAATCTGCGTGGCTCCTTGAGCTGACATCAACATTGTCCTTGTCCGGGTCCAGAGGCACCGGCTCTCTGATCAACTTGCCCTTCATTGAAATACTCGGGACTCGTGATCCTTAGCCCTCCAACCGAATCATGGTCAGAAGAATGTCTGACTAAAAACATTAACAGAAACCGATTCCGTAGTATATCGGAAGTCATCCTTGGTATTCACGGTATATCCCATAATGACAGTGAAACCTCATGGAAACCCGACGAAGGGCGATTTATGGACGCCATCCAGAAGCTCTTTTGCCTACGTCCGAACCGCATCGGGAAAAATAACTCTTCCTGAAAAAAGGCGTAGCTCAAATACCTCGCGATCCTAATGGGAAATCTGAACAATTGCGAAGATAGCACTATTGACAAGAGATCGGACGGATCTTGGCGAGGATCAATCAGCACTCATTCAGCTTATCCAAGAAGTCCTAAACCGGCAAGAACCAAAGACTACCCGTGAACTAGTACATCTAGTATCTTCCAAAGACCCAACACGGTCTGAAGCGTCTATCATCGCAACCATCGAATACCTAAGAACGAATAATGGCATATCCCTAAGATATCCCAAGACTGGATCCTTCGCACGGTTCTTTATCAATCTCAAATGGAACTCCTTTTTTTGGGTTGTCATTGGTTTTTCCCTAGCCTACGCCATCCTCTATTCCGTCCCGGCCAATTTTCCATGGAATCTTCCGAGACTGTTCGTGGGTGCGACGTTACTATTCTACTTCCCTGGGCGCAATTTGCGCCAGGGTTTCTTGAGCAAGATTCCTCTCCAAGCTCTCGAGAGGGTTCTTCTGGAAATAGCGATGAGCATAATCCTCGTCATTATGACTGGTCTTGTTCTTAATTTCAGCGCCTCGGGATTACTGTCGACCCCTGCGCTAGGCGGAATCATAGGACTCAACTTTTCCCTGGCCATCATCGCGTCCAATGGCGAGTATCGAAGTCAACGATGATTGACCATGTTCAGAGAACCATTTTCCTCTGCTTGATGCCAAAATACACCCGCTGTCCGTCAACGCAGGCGTCCCTGGCCTGCACCCATAACTGTTTATCCGAGCCCGAAGTTTCTGAGAGGGACAGAACCTTTCGTAGGTGGTTTCGTCCCAGCCGGAGTAAGCCGTTATCAATGCTCCCATTGTCTCGCAAGGAGAAAAGCACGAGGGCGGACGATAAGTATATGTTGAGAATTGGAGAAGTCAAGGATAATCCTCCCGGGGAAAACTTGCCGAATTTCCGCGTCTTTGTTCTGAACGAATAGGAATCATAGGCTTGAAACAGAATATTTGCGGCGTAGACATACTGAGTCCCCCTGATTCCAAGCGAATTCAAATAGAAGGAGAGGTAATCGTAAAAGAATAGCCGCTTCAGCCTCTTCTCAGCTTCAGGGTGAAGAGCAGACCAAGATGGGTAAAAACCCATTGAGAGAAACTTGGATAGGAAAAAGCGGAGGCAAATATCCAACTCTCGCCTGGCTTCCAACCAGCTCCCCGCCGGGTCGCTTATAATTGGTGAGAAGTCTGACTGGAGTTTCATTTCCGTATGGGCCTTCACCCTAGACGCCAAGTCAGGCAATTCCTTTTGGAGAGCGGGAAACCGCTGATAGTTTGTCTCAAGTGCAAGCGCTCGCAGCCGGTAGCTAGGTTCGTAGAAGCCTCCCAAGAGTGAAAGAGCAGTGCATATCTCAGTATAGATCTTGCAACACTCGTACACGCACTCAAACTGTTTCGCCGGAGGGTAATGTTCGGATTCAAGATATCCTGGTTCAACGTTCTTTAGCAGGGCCGTTGTGCGATGGAAGAGAGTTATCGCCCCGCTAGCAAGAGCGACATCCTTGCTTGTTCCTGGAATTAAGGGTCGCACATCGGAGCCATAGATGACCGTGCTCGCCGCCTTCAGCTCGTAATTGCTTATGTCTGGGGGTAACCGGTTGAGTGACCTTAAGGGGATCACCTGCAGACCCAAGACAAAATCATCTGCGGACAGACTCCCTCCCGTTGTTTCCCTCAATTTCGCCATGATGCGCGCTTCTAACGAGGCATGTATCGCTGGGTCAACCTTCCGATCCGTCACAAGATAGAGGTCGAAGTCGTGGATGGGCAAAGGGTATCCGTTTTCTCCCCAGCGGACGCTCCCCTCACCTCGGCCGAAACCCCCCGAGAGAATTACGGTGCAATCAGACCCGTACACTTTCGTTGACTCGCTAACAACCACCTCCATTTGCTTAGAGATCGTCGCCTCCACAGCTGGATCGCCTGCCGAGGTGAACATGTTCTTCACATGTCAAGTGCCAGAGGCGATGAACTCTTCCTTCTGCGATCGACTTGTAGAGGGGAACTCGTCATGGGTTCCGACCAACCACCACCCAAAATTTGGAGGAGGAATAGATTACGTCGTGTGTTGGTGAGAAGAAAGGTGACGGGTCTGCGGGAACAAAGGTTCTATTCCCGAGCGTTGCTATGCTCCAAGTACCGTCAATCATGAAGTAGGATGACAGGATCCCGTAGTGCTTCCACCCGTAGGGTGGACTGTGCTCCTGCAGAAACAAGACCTGTTGAGGGAACGGGACCGCGGTGATCAATGCATAGCGGCCTACGGCGTCCACTTCGACTGGATTGTTGAGTGGCACATTGGTCACAATCCACAAGTCCATGGCCCCGTTGGAATCAGTTGGCAAGGAAATTGATTCCACGCTGATCTTTTTGGGGATGGATAAAGAGTCCAATCCGTGATAGAGTATGTTCTGGTCCTGATTTGGCAACATCATATTCATGGGCAGCATGAGAAATACGATGCCCAACGCCGCAGCTTTCAACATTCTTCCGGGACGCCGAAGAGCATGTAGCAGGATGACACCTGAGAATAGGATGGTGAAGGGAAGGATAATGGCGAGGATTCTGGTAGACTCGACGCTTATTGATAGATAGGGGAGGAATAGGAAGCATAGAAGGAGAATTATCAGAGAGATGCCCACGAATAGCCAGCCAGCCAGCCTTCCCTGCAAATTCCCCTTGCGGTACGCGTTGAGCCAAAGGAGAGAGCCAAACCCAATCAAACCATTTTGAAAGTCAAACCAATACGTCACTAGGGGCCCTGCATCACTTGAGATGGCGAGGGAATTGGAAACCCTTTGGGGCCCGGAAACAACGTTGGAAAGAGAGGAGAAGAGTTGGCTAGAAGAGTTGAAGAGCGCGGGCAGGATTCCAGGCGCCGCAACTAATAGCCAGACAACAACGAGCCCTACAGTTGCAGCAACAGGCCAAACGTTGACAGGAATCGATTTCGCATTTTCGAACTGGGAGAAATGTCGAAGAAGAGGGACTACCATTTTGGACCAGACCAAAAGGGCCAGTAAGATGAAGACCAGCATGAGGGCTACGGTGTAATGAGCCCATGCGACGCCGAGTCCGAGGAGGACTCCGATTGCGCGGGCGCGACTCTCTGGTCGAAGGAGGTAGTAAAATGAGAGGACGCAAAATACAAGGGCGAGAGAGGTTTTGCCGATTATGTGAGCCCCGAAAAAGAACCAGTTTTGGGCTAGTAGGGCAGCACTCAGGGTCCCGAACTTAAGGTTCCCTGTTAGCGAGCTTACAACACCTAGAACGACCAGCGGCAACAGGGCAGTCAAGAGAAAGGTCTGAAGGAGGAGTACTTGGTCAGCCGGGACTAGGAGAAACCGGGAGGCCATCACCGGGAGAATCGTGATACCCAAGCTGGACTGATAGTTCGAGACGAGGCCTAGGCTGAGATCCCAGCGACCGGAGCGAAAAGTGTTTTGCATAACCTCAGACTCTCGTACGAAATCGAAACCATTGAAACCTGCGTATCTAGAGAGCCGAGTGAAAGCCAGCGATACTGATAGCACAAGTATGAAGATTAGATAGAAGTTTTGAGGCGTCTCCCCATGATTGTCTCTGAGTAAAAGGGCAACAAATAAGGTGACAGCTAGAGCCTGGAGAAAAATTCCCGCCAGTAGTGTGTAAAGTGGGAACGCGTTGGCGGTGGCGAGAGAGTATAGACTCAGATTGAATGTGACGGCTCCAGCGATTAGCAGGAGAAGGGACACAAGTCCCCACTTATCAGGCAAGTGCTTCTGCACGCCCGGAAAGTGATGCCAGCTCAACCAAGTTCCCGACTTTCATTCAGAACGTGGCTCTCTCCTACACGATGTCGCGAATGAAGTAAAACATGATTTTCCATGGTCACAGGTTCACTGTTCTTTTCTCGGAAAGGGACTTGTAGATTGCCTCTTTCACCCGAAGAGCCCGTACACTCATCTCTCCGGGAATGGGAGAAGGCAGATGATTGATTATGGCTTCGGCGTAGTCGTTGATGAGGGCTTGGAAAAGCCTAGGAAGCGGGTTGAAGAAGTCCTTGTTCATGACCCGTCGAGAAGTGCGCCCTATAGTCCCTATGGCCTCTTTGAGGTCGCTGAAGGGGCTACGCGCGTAATTCCAGTGGGTCCTACTGTAGTAGTGCATGTCAACTTCCGCAATTCCCGAGGTCCCAACGATCTGTAGAAACTTCGAGTGTGGGGCAAGCCAAGATACGTCCAAGAGACCTGAGCCGCCTTTTGAGAATTCCAGGAGTGCCTGGACGGAAGTGTCGAACCCCATAGTCCCCAAATAGTCTCCCCCCGATGCAGAAACTCTACCAACAGGCCCTCCGTATAGAAGGAGCAGGTCGACCAGGTGAATGCCTATGTCAGAGACTATTCCCCCCCCAGATTTGGCCGGATCGTAATACCACTGAGCATGGGACCAAGTCAAAGGAATCTCGGAATGCCACTGCGCAAGTATGCTAACGAGTTTTCCCATTTTTCCCTTTGTGAATGACTCATGGGATTTTCGGAGAGCTGGGACGTACCTCCACTGTTTCGCCTCGCAAATCATCACGTTCTGAGCTTGAGCGGTCCTAACTACCCGCTCAGCCTCGTCAGCTGAGATAGCGAGGGGCTTTTCGACGAGGACGTTTGCGCCATGGTTGATTGCATCAATGGCCACTTTGGCGTGAAGATGGTTTGGGACGCAAATGTCCACAAGATCAAGCTTCTCTTCGAGCATTGGCCTGTAATCCGAGAATGTATTGGGTACCCTGAACTCTCTTGCGGCCTTTTCCAAGGCCTTGGGATCTAGATCGGCAACAGCCACAAGTTCAACCATGGATGAGCTGGTGAGTGCGGGAAGATGACCACGCCGCGCAATAGGGCCGCAGCCAATGACCCCCGCCCTCAGCCTCCTCAAACTCTACCCCTGACTTTCCGAATTGCCTGCTCTAAAACATGGTAGAAGCCACTGTAGTCGAATTTCTCCATGACCTGCGAAATGTCCTCCCCCACCGCTCGATAATTACGCGAACCTACCCCTCGCTTTTCCGCTTCCACGATATGACCGATGGAGTCCGGGTCGAAACCCATGACTTTCGCGCACACCGAATCCACCGCCACAGGGTCACGACCAGCGATTAAGAGGTCCATCATCTTGGGAACTCCCATCGTGGGTCCGTCGACCCCTTCCATGGCTATAACCCCATCAACCAGAGAGAAATTCGTCTTCACCGCCACATTAGCGTCGGCAATAACTTTAGACAATACAGGATGCCATTTGATCTTGCCACGGTAGGGTATGCTCCCAAAATGGTTCTTGAGCGAACACGTAATCTTTGTCAGACCGTGGGTTTTGAGCTTCGCCAGAGAGAGGATATAGTCCGCATCCAAGAGGGTCTTCGGCATATACAACTGTTTCAGATAACAGCTGGACGGAAGGGGAACCTTGATTCTCTTATCGTTCGACAAATTGACAGTTCTAACACCAAGTTTGCTGGAGAGTTCTGTGAAGCCGAGCCATCTAAAAAGCAGGTCGCACCTAGCACTGGTCGCGTCGCTTTCCACAAGGGCAATGTCTAAGTCGTCTGCTAGAGCTCTCAGGTAGAGGATCGTCGCCTCGACAACCCTCGGATCGGCTGTCGCCCCAGTCTCGTAGGGGCGGAAGAGGCAGAGGTTAAGCTTGATGGCGATTGAGTCCCCTGCGTGTAGTGCGGGCGGGCCCGCAAGCTCAAACGACCTTGCGACGCCTTCAGGTATGCCATTCTTGGCACGTACTACCGAGACAATGCTAGAGTCTGGTTTGATTGTCATTGTCTGGAGCTCACTATCCAAAACCGAAGGAAAGAGAACATTGACCCATGAGTTTGGAAGAATTGCAAACCGCAGGGTCGCCCTAGGTTTTATCCCTTGCTGCTGAAGTGGAAAGATTCCTGAGTTTCATAGTCGCGTGGGAGAATGGAGTAGTGCCGAGTAACAACGCCGGCGCCACCTTGCCGATGACATCATTCTCCAAGAAGAATCAACTCAGCATAGCAACAGGCGTGCTAGCGCCTCTGGTAGGCGGATGCTAAGTAACCAGCTGTCCATGACAGAGAGATTGCTACTAGGATAGGGGGAAGCGTCAGAAGCTCTGATCGTCGTGAACTGCTTGAAGCGAATTTGCTGAAGTATCGACCGACCCTGGCGACTAGTAAAGACGGAGAGAGAAGGACGACAGCGAAGAAATTCTTTGGAAGGCGGTAAGGTGGACTCTTTCCAAAGGAATCTTGAAGATCGCGATCGAAGTATCCTTGTCTCCAGATCTTTCGAAACAAGGACTTGAAGCTGAAAGATTCATGCAAATGAACCACCATAGGAGAGGGATCAAAGATCACGCCATATCCGGCCTGTAGTATCCTCCAGCAGAGAAGACAGTCCTCGCTCCAGTTGAGATCCGGAAAGGGACCAACCTGAGTGAACACTGAACGTTTGAAACTCGCGTTGCAGGTTGCGACCTCCCAAGTTATCTTCCGCTTTGATAAGGGCGACAGCGCTGAGAACTCGCTTCGATGGTATATCCTGGCGGGAAGCGAGAAGTCTCCCCCTTGCGCCACTGCCCCCGCAACGGCGAAGACGTTTGGGTCTCGGTGGAGAGACACATGGTCCCGAAGCCATGACCTAGATGGTACACAGTCAGCATCCGTGAAGAGAATTATCTGACCTTGGCAATTACTTACGGCAGTGTTCCGAGCGACCCCGCGGCACTTCCGAGTATCTGTAACAAGGTTTACCGCAAATTTTCGGACTATTTCGACAGTTCCATCAGTGGACCCTCCATCGACAACCACCACCTCGTATTTGCTACGTGGATAGTCCAGATCCTCTAAGGATGAGAGGCACTTCTCTATGGTGGAGATCTTGTTATAGGCAATCACGGCAATCGAGACGAAAGGTACCTCACTGCGCTCGGGAGAGAGTTCGGGTTCTACGAAGACATGCACGGTATTTCGAGTATCGCTGGATTGCCAAGTCATGACCTAGCCAACTCCTGATATGCCTCTTCGAATCTAGCGCTCGCACGATCAGAACTGAACCGGGAAAGAAGGTCGGGTCGTGGCCGGACGCCTTCTTCACCGTCCAGAAACTTTGAGGCTCTCCGGGCCAGTGATACATAGTCGCGGTATGGTACGAGATTGTCCTGATCCAGAATCTCGCTTATTCCACCAGTGTCATAGGAAACGACAGGGGTCCCGAGGATGAGAGACTCGATGACGCTGAGGGGCGGGTCAATGGAGCCTATGGGACTCAGACCCGTAAAAGCGTAAAGGTTTACTGATGTCATTAGGGAGGGGACATCGATATCTACTCCCCGAGATAGAAACCTGACAGCCCCGTTCAGATTCTGGGTCCGAATCAACCGTCGTATCCTACGGGGGATGGGGTCTGTGGTTACAGCTATGCCCTGCAGATCGGGATACTGTTTCCTGAGCAACCCAAGCATTGACAAGAAGTCGTCTTCGCCTCTCAGGACCTTGTGGCTTCCCAAGTAGAGGACTTGCCTGTTTGGAGATTTTCCAGAGGAAACTTTCAAGGACTGCCTGAGGCGGTCATCGTTGAAGAAGGGAGGTATGATCCCTATTTCACGAAGTGGATGGGCGGAGGACAACTCGTTCTTTATGAACTTCGTAGAAGCGATGGTCTTGTCAATGGTCCGTATCGTCCATTGAGTAGCGAACGAGGGAGCGAGCATTCCCAATTTATTGAAGACGGCCTCTGACGGATCTTTCTTCAGAACATCAACCCAGCTGGAGAAGGCGAGGCCTGGAATTTGACAGCAGTATGCGACAACGGGCAGTCGACACCGTCTTCGCAGAACCCCCATGAAAGGGGCGAAGGCCCTGTGAATCACTAGATTCTGGATATGTATAACGTCCAGGTCTCCCACAGACTCGAGCTCCAGCAGCGACCTCACAGCTGCCTGCCAAAAGCCCCGAGCAGGCAGATGATGAATTGTCAGACCAGGTTCTGGAATCGGCCGGTTGCTCTTGTTTGTTATGATGTGAACCTTGTGGCCCTTATGTGCCAGCTGGCGCGCAAGTTCGAACGCCATATTCTTTACAGCCTCATTCCACGGAGGATGGATGTTGCGGCCTAGGATCGCTATGCGCAATGGACTATTTCCTCAGCTCGCGATTCTCACTGCTAGCCCGCGACCCCAGCGTCAGGTTCAGAATCTCAGCCCGATTGTGTTCAAGATCTCCGCCCCCGTCCAGAATTATCATGTGAAACTCCCTCGCCAGCTGCAGGAACGCCTTCCTCCTCTCGCCCAAGTCGTAAATGGGCTGCTCTCTTGCCCTTCCAGGGACTAGAGCTCGCTTCCAGGCAAGATTCTCGTCCACATCCATGAGGAAAGAAATGTTGGGACGAGGAAGCATACCCGAGAGAATCTTTTTTGTCCTCGGCCCAATGAGCCGTTGCTGGCTGAGCTCTGCGATCATGTCGTATAGGTAGCGGTCGCAAACAACAGTTCTTCCCTTCAGGAGAGGTATGGTAACGGAAAGAATTGCTTTGGGAAAGAAATCTAGGGCGAGGACTAGGGGCCACAGCTTCGCTAGGGCAGCATTGTTCCCTATGTCCCGCCAGTAGAACGTGATTCCCTTAACCTCTTTCCGGTGCGTGTAGCCTAGGAGCCTTACGAAAGCGAGGAAGGGGAAGGAGAGTATGGGCTTGTGGCCAACCCAAGCACGGGTCGCAGGCACTCCAATGCTTTCAAGGCTACGCTGAAGCGCAACAGTGTTGCTTGATTTCCCCGAGCCGTCGATTCCACTAATAGTGATCAGGAAGCCCTTGGACACTAGCTCAGGCACCTACTGCGCATTTCTCTAATATGGAGGAATCACTTACAAACGTACCGATTTTTCACGAGCCTAGGAGCGAGCTTCCTTCACAGTACTGCGGAGTACGCAATCCCAGTAGTTCGAGCGTCGTGGGAACGATATCGACCATTCGAGGTCTAGCCAACTTTCTAGGCACAGCCCCCGCTTCTGGACTTTGTAGGACAAAGATAGTTTCGAGCCCCGGGGTCCGGGGATCGTACCCATGCATTGCTCTAATTTGCCGCTCGGTCTCGAAGAAACTTGGGAAGATAGCGTAACCCGGAGGCAGGAGAAAGATCACCTGTCCCACGGAGGGTGAAGGAGGAATGTGAAGAAGCCGCTTATCGCTATCTGACAGAATTTTGCCAACGGGTAACTTTGCCAGCGCGGTTCCGACCCTTTCGAGCACTTCACCTTCTCCCCAGAATCTTGCCATCGTGGAATCCAGGAACATATTGAGATCGTGGAAGGGCTGCAGACCCTGGGCCTCAAGATGACCCGCAACGTCCAGGTAATGCTTTACTGGAACCATCCCATGATCAGCAAAGCACATCACAGCTAGCCTTGGAGATTCCCTTCGCCACTTTGTCACTATTCCCTCGACGTATGAATCTGTCCGCCTCAAGGCCTGAATCCTTTCCAAAGATTCGAGACCAAACCTGTGCGACTCAGTGTCCAAGTCGACCAACCGAACTACGACAACATCCTCGTCCACGTGGGCTGAAAGCGCTCGCCTGAATACGCTACTGTCAGAGTCGAGGACATGATGGTCAAAGTATCGAAAAGTTACTCTCTCTTTCCTGAAGATATCAAACAGGGACGGGACGATCCCGAAACAGCCAGGCTCGTACAGATTCCGCTTCAGAGAGAAATTCATACGAGCCAATTGTCGAAAGGGGACTTCATCTATTCCCGGGAAATATGATTGGCCTGCCAGCAGCTCTGAGAGGCGCATCACCTCATACCTTACAGCCTTGGAGATGAGTGAGGAAGACCCATCAAGGGCTTTGAGAATTCGGGCAAAAGGTGTAATCCACCTAAAAGGACTCCGAGTAGGGTCCGAATAATACCTCGTCCATATGCCGTGAATTGAGGGGTAAGCTCCACTGAACAGAGTAGCCGCAAGTCCCTCGTAGGCGAGAAGGGTCTCAAGTGGACCGGAAACTCCCTCTCGAGAAATGCTGGCTAAGAAGGGAGTATTCTCAGCATTCAAGTCCTGGAAACGTAGTGCATCAAGGAAGAAAATTGCAAGTTTGGTCATCAAGGATACAGCTGCTGGAAGGATTTACCATATCTTAACTGAAATCGCTTTCTGGAGCCTCAGCGGAATTGCTTTGTCCATAACCAGCAACGCTGGAGCGACGAGCGAATGAAGAGAACTTCTGACTCGGAACCTAGACATGTCCACTATCGCCTTGTAGAGAAAGAGAGGAATGAGGAGTCCAACGGACAACTTGAGAGGAAACGCGAGTTTTCGTCTGGTCGCAAAAGCCTTCAACACTCTGTCATTCCTCAGGGTCGAGTCGACGTATTCCCTCACACTATCCGGAAGAATATGGTGCCCGGTGGCATTCTGACACACTCTGTCTAGAACGGACATGAAAATGGCAAAACCTCTCTGAATTCCAGCAGCATCTACTACGCCAAGAACATACTTGACGTCGACGCCTGAGTTCAAAGCTTCGAAAGCTATCCCTAGATCGGATAGCCGAATCTTCCCATGCCGATACATAGTGTGTATACAAGTTATGAGAAGCCTATCTTCCTTGGAACAGAGGTAGGTACCTCCGTCCACACCGGCATTCCACACACGCCTCCCCAATACCTCCTCTTCAGAATAATACTCCTCTCCGAGCTGGCTAATGCTCGTATACAGCTCGAAGTCGGAATCAAAGCCGTCGATGAACGTGCTGAATTTTCCTGCATGACGATCGCAAAAAGTGAGAGTGACAGTCCTGCATGAGAATCTTTTCAGGAGGTCATGTCTAACCTTTTTGAGGTTCTTGCCGACGAGAAGATCAATGTCATGTCCAATGTCAGGGAGAGCGTCCAGAGACTTGATCACAGCATACGGTATTCCCTTCTCAAGACAGATTTTCTGAGCACTGGAAAGCAGTCTCAACGCGTCCTTGAGGCGTCCACTTGTCTCGCCAACTGCCTCTTCCAGTCTACCCCTAGATGAAGGACTGCGTACCTCGACTAGCGGCAGGATTCTGGCCAAAGCCTTATTCTCCTTAGCCTGCTGAATCAGAGACTCCAGGTCCGAGTCGGAGCTAACGAGTATCTTGCTCTTCACTCCGAAGATAATCTTGGCGATCTGGCCAGACCAGTCTGTCTTTGGTGCGCGCCGCATGAGGCTGTCAATCATTCCTCGGATTTGACCGCTGTCCTTTGAACGTTATTCAATTGCGCAGCACTTGAGTAGGATGAATCAAAATTAATTTTTAGTCGTTGATACCCAAGCTCGACGTGCCATGCATATGTTGGATGAGACTGTTAGGAAGGACGCAAACGTTCCTTTGGCCAGAGATTGGAGCCTTTGCCCAGAAAGGCTCGGATACTTCCTACCAACCCTGCCAGTTGCATGTCTACTATTGCCATGACCTTTGTGGATAGCAAGACCGACAATCCGATCAGTACGCCAAAGACGAATAGGTAGATAGGATTCAGAATGAATAGTAGGTAGCCGACTAATGCCAGGTCTAGCAGGAGCAGAAATGGGGATACGACTAGTAGGAACAAGTCCATGGGAAAGACCGCCAGACCGTAGAGGCCGTATTTGGGATTGAAAGCCACGTCTAGATTCTGAAATATAACGCGGACTATTCCCTGGGCCCGTCTGTCCTTCTGAATCCTTCTGCTCGTGAAAGAATCAGGAATAACTTCTCTTGACATCACGTCCGGGTCAACCACTGTCTTGAAACCCTTCTTTCGAATACGAACAAACTCCTCCGTATCATCAGCCAGGGAATCTTCACGAACTGGCTCAAGGAGCTCTCGTCTGAAACCGACTAGTGAGGGACCGCCGTGGGCTATGATGGTACTGTCCATGTTGCTCTCTGCTCTCTGGATCCAGTTTGAGAACTTCCTAAACTGGCCCTCCAGACCGGAATTGACGCAGAGACCCGTCACTCCGCCCACCTGAGAATCGGAGAAGTGTGAGACAAGCCTCTCCAAAGCATCGCCAGCTTCCGTGAACGAGTCACAGCCAGTGTAAACAAATACCTCGCCGGTCGCGGCCTTGATGGCCTCGTTGAGGGTCTTGGGCATTCCTGTCCTTTGAGCTTGCCGGAAAAGTTTGATGTTTTGATTAGACCGCTGATACTCCTCCACTACTTTAGGGGTTGAATCAGAGGAACAATCAAAGACAAGAATCTCATGTATTGGCTGGGTCTGGCTGAGAACGTTTTCGAGCTTTTTGGCGATATACTTCTCCTCGTTGTAGGTTGGGATGAAGACGCTCACAGTGGGTTGTTGAACCAAATGGTTCCTCGGCCTCAGCCTACGCCCATAGACAAGACCAAGGCTCAAGACTAGGACATAAGGCACCAGAGAGAGAAGTAGGACAAATAGGGGTAAGTTCGTTCTATAATCCCCGTAGCCAACTCGTGGTCATTCTAATGACTATCCAGAGTGCGTCGCGTGGCTTCAGTTTCTTCTTACCCAATCTAACCCGATAAGTTATCGGTATCTCCGCAATCCGATATCCCCTATCTGCGACGTACTGATTCATCTCCACCTCTATGTCAAACCCAGTCGCCAGAGGCTTCCAGTCCCGGAATAGGTCTGCCCGTAGCAGCCTGAGACCTGTCAATGGGTCGGCCATCCTTTGACGACTTAAAATGTTGTGGAATTGAGAGATGATCTTGTTTCCGACGTAGAACGTGGAACCCAGAACTCCCGGTCCCAGCTCCTTGCCGAACCGGTTTCCAGCCACCATACCAATAGTTGGATCGTTTTCAGCGATCGCAACGAATTTCTGAATGGCCTCTGCAGGATACGTGAAGTCTCCGTCCGTGAGGACGATGAGGCTCGCGCCGCCCTTCAGCCTCGCGAGTCCCTGCTTGACTGCTCTACCCTTCCCCTTGCCTGTCTGAACAATGACCTTCGCCCCGTGCTCTTCTGCCACTCGTCCAGTTGTGTCCGTGCTGCGGTCCACGACTAGACAGGGAACGTCGCCGAGAACATTCCGAATCTCATCTAGAGTCGGCCCTATTCCATTTGACTCATTCATGGTTGGAATCAACACCACTAGCTTGTCTTTCGCACCCAAACAGCCTCGCCTTGAATCGCGAGGTAACCTTTTGATCCAAATAAAAAGATATCCCGAAATGGGGTGCCCGACTATTGCTCTGGATATCTCAATCTATAGAATTCGCCTCGGCTATCGACATTTACAGACACAGTTGATCTAAACAGAGAATCAAGATGGCTCGCCATATCTCAGGATATTGCACTCTGGCGAGCTCGTCTATGAAGCGACTGCCCGCCGAAGGGAAAATCTAAGGGAGACCTTCGCGTGTGACCTCCTCAATCTCGAACCATCCAGGATCATGAGGCTTTTTCTTGAGGGCCTTTGGAGAAACCAAAGACTTCCAGATGGGTGGCTATGTTGTGGAATAGCTCACCTTATTACCGAACTCCATGAAGCGGTTTGAAAACCACTAAACTTGCGATTAAAATAGGACGGCCCACGTATATCGTATGAATTTTGGGAACTTGCTATAGTCAACACGGTCAAAGCCTTAGAGTTGTTTCAATTGCCATCATAGCTCTAATGCTCACTGGACCTTTGGCATCACTCCACTCTGCGAACCCTCGGGCCACAATGGAGGCCTTTCAAGGAGTGGAACTAAAGGTGAGCGGAAACTCCATCATCGATCAGCACGGCACCCCTGTGAGTCTTGTTGGGGTGAACTATGGAGACCTTCCGGACGGAACCCCTCAATTCAACAACGGCAATCCGGTCACGGATGCTCAGACGATCAGAGCAGCAGGTTTCAACACTGTCAATATCGATCGAGAGTGGGGACGATTGGAGAACTCAGCCTCCCCCACAACTTTCAACTACAACGACACAAGCTTCGAGACGTTGAGGAGCCAAGTCGTCGCGATGACCAACGCTGGACTCTACTCGGTCATCAGATTATACGCTGATTACGACAATATTCAAGACCACGATAGCCTGATACGTTTTCTGACGGCCCAAGAATGGTGCGATTCGCCAGGAACATACAACACCCAAATGTCAGACGGGTTCTACACCACCGCAGCCGACTCTTCCAGCGGTTGGGCCCACCTAACTCAACTGTGGCTCAAGATATCGGGTCTATTCCTCAACAATACAAAGGTCATAGGCTACGACCTTCTCAACGAGCCCTCTCGTGGCTGCAATCCCATTATCTCCAATGATAGCATTCGTACAGCTTGGCATTCAAGGATCAAAGAGCTGGCAACCGCCTTGAGGGAAAAGGGGGATACGAAGATACTCTTTGTCGAGGAGGCACCCTTCTTCACATACTACGGGAGCCTTTTGGCAGGGGTGACTTTCAAGCCCTACGAGGACCCTCGTAACAACTGGGTCAGCAGCCTCCACTGGTACAGGGGAGAATACAAGACCACGAGCGGAACTTGGCAGGCGTGCTACGGAGACTACTCTACCCTGTCAGGATATTACTCGAATTCGCCACCGATTGACGCGTCCCGATGCTCGGACGTTGGACTCTGGGTACAACAAGCCCAGCAGGCATACCCGAATGTGGCTTTCGAAGTGGGCGAATTCGGCGACATTTATGGTAACGTGGCTAGAGACATCAATGAGCAATGGATACTCAACAGCATTAGCATTTTCAAGAACAATCATCTTGCAGGATGGGCCTACTATGGAGAACAGACAACGGGAACATGGATATCAGATATGACAAGCGACAAACAACCACAACCAACAGGCTCTCTCGATCCAGCTTTGAACTATGCCCTGTTGGCTGCGACTGCCGTCGGTAGCGCGGTAGCCGCTCTGGTGATAATACGACTTATCGCAAGGAGAACTGGCCGGCAGTTCCAAGATCAAAAAGTCCGAAGTCATGAGAACATGAGTCCAACTGCTGGGGTCGAGGTTACAGGAGAAGAGTTTGCAACGAGTCGGTAGACCCAGTTATGAGACCAGTCGCAATCAGACGCGTAGTTATGGTCTCAATCCTAATCCTGTTCTCGTCTCCGATTTGGATTGACCAAATGGCTGGTCAGGTCTCTCCTTCCAGGCCGGCACTGGATGCGCTCGAAGCTCTACGAGCTGCCGAAGCTGCGGGGGCAAACGTGGTCAGCATGGTGTCAAAGTACAACTCCCTACTCCAGCAAACAGGCTCCGACGCGTCTTTCAACTCGCTCCAAAACGACGCCCTCACTGCGCAACAAAACGCAGTCGCAACCCAGGCCAATGACAAGATTACGACCGCAATATCCGTGCCGATAATCGCCCTCCTCTTAGCCCTGGTAACGGCATCATTCCTGCAACTCAGGAGAAGACTGGAACGGGAAAGACTGATGGACATGGAAATCCAGAAGCCATGATGCTGAAATATCTCCGCAGCAAGGAGTTCGCAACCCTATACCTAGTCTTTCTCTCGCTCACGACCCTTGTCGCATGGGTCAATGCGAACCCACCCAAAGCTGAACAATTTGCTTCAGTGAGCCTCCTAGGCCCCAGTAAGACCGCCACCCAGTACTTTCCAAACAACAGCTCACAAATCAAGACAGGAGAGGTCATCAATTGGTATATACAGGTCTACAACCACATGGAATCCGCAGAACTCTTCTTCTTGAACATCAAAATAGGAAACCAGAGTCTTACAGATACACCGAATGCCCCCACCAACACCCCAAGCGCCGGGTTCACAATCCTTCAATCATACCAAGTGGTCTTGAACAATGATACCTGGATAGTCCCGTTGCAATGGTGGGTCGTAAACAATACCATCAATGGGAATAGTGTCGTCATAGGGGCCTTGCAAGTGAATACATCAACGGCACCTGCTATCGGCATCTCGGCCGTCTTCGGAAAAAACTTTAGAATCATCATAGAGCTGTGGAGCTACGACGTGCAACTCCACGAGTTCCTATTCTCTTTCAGGTCGGGAGGAGTAGTTTACAGCCTCTGGAACCAGCAATGGTTCGACCTGACATAGCCGACTAACCTTCAGGTTCCGGGAGACAGACTCCCTCCTCGAACCGGGCAGATCAGGGTACTGAGACTACTTGCCCACAGACACAGTTCGCCAATATTCCTGCCTGGCCCTCTAAAAAGGGCCGGGTCTGGACGGAAAGACTGGGATACCATATGGGTCCAGAAATAGCGAGAAACTCATTGTGGAAGAGAATTCCGATGCCCGCCCGAATTATCCTAGTTCTGCAACTTACCATCATAATCGCGTTGTCAGCCTGGACCCTCTTGGAATATCAGAACAATCAGTACCTGCAAGCCTACATCAAAGACTCTATGCAAACGAATGCCTTGACTTTTCAAATGGCTATACCCGCACTGTTAGTGGCGACCACCGTAACTGTATATGCTAAACTGTTGATGGGGAAAAGAAAAGTCGAGGACAACACTCTTGGGGAACTGGCATCGATCTCTCAATCGAGCACTCTTCCCAGAATGACAGTTCAGCAGCCTGTCGCTCGTGAGTCCGCAGAGATGCCCGTTCTGAGAGAAAGGAAACCTCGTCGCTCAGGGGTGAACGACCCCCGAAGACGAAGGCCGGGAAGAAGGGGCCGATAGAAGACTAGAACCTGCTAAAGCCCTTGAGCCTGGGCTTATGCGTCTTTAGCCAGCGCCGCTCGCCGCTTGGCAGTTCGACGTCTCAGGGACAAGTCTACAAGTACCGTACCTGCGGCGGCTCCCACGGCGACTAATACATACCAGAACTCTCCCAAGGAGGGCAGCGTGAACGCTCGGTTGACATTGCTCACGTGAATCGTAACTTGGGAAGTGCGGGTTCCGTGTTGGCCGTCGTTTGCTGTGAACGTGACAGTGTAATCGCCTGGAGCTTGATTCGAATTGGGAGTCCAAGTGAATATGCCACTCACGTTTCCAGCTCCAGACACCTGGGGAAATGATGCGCCGGCAGGTAGATCTGAAACCGTGATGGTTATGATCTTACTCGTGTCGGTATCGGTCGCTTGAACCTTGAAGATTAAGGGGGAGCCTGCGTTTCCATTCTGCGTTCCAGAGGGAACGATGAGCGATGGAGGCGATGTTAAGACTACAGAAACGGTGAACAGGTGAGAGAGGGATCCGCTAGTAAAAGTCAGCTTTAGAGTGTAGGTGCCAGGAGTCACTGTACCGTCCGCGGAAACCGTCAGGGCAAAGGACCTGCTTCCCTGTGACAGAGAGACAGCGTTCTGACCTAGAACCACGACAGGGCCAGGCGGCGACACAACCGCTGTTACATCAATGTCTCCTGCGAAACTAAAGATACTTTGCAGGGACACTGTGGTGGAGCTAGAACCGCCTGATGGAAAGGTCAGAGCGGAATTAGTACTGGAAACTGCGAAATCCGAAACCGTGACACTGATAGGGGGCCTCACTGGGTTCAACAGTGAACCAATCGTGCCTGTAAGAGCTACTGTGTAGACTCCCGGAGTGGAAGATGTGAATGTGCAGGTGGAGAGAAGAACGTCGTTTGGCGGTACCGAGAGCGTGACACTAGGGGGCGAACATGACATGGTAAGACCAGGTGTGGGAGGCGCCGAAAGAGTTACGGTCCCTGCAAATCCATTAAGGCTCGTGAGGGTAACGTTGACGGTACCGAAAGATCCAGACGGGAAGTTCAACGAATTCCTGCTCGCGGAGATACTGAACTGCACAACTACCACGGTGAGCTTGAAATCATGAGTCAGCGTGCCGATGCTACCAGTCACCGTAACCGTGTAGGTTCCCGGCGTTGATGAAGAGATTGTCAGCGTAGATAATCCTGATGTGGTCGGGGTAAACAGCACAGTAGATGAACTCAATGATGTTGTTGCACCCGTTGGAAAGACTTTGGCGATCAGGTTGACACTGCCTGAAAATCCGGTTTGCCCCCCACTCACCGTAATGACTGTAGACGAGTCCGAGGAGCCCGCCGGCATTGTAAGCGAAATCTGACTACCCGACACCGTGAAGTCCACTACATTGACGTTGAGGATTGTCGAGTTGGAGAAGGAACCAGAGGTTCCTCTAACCGTGACCTGGTAAGAGCCCAAGGACGTAGTGGATCTGGTCAATATCGTTAGGGTCGACGCACCCGTGGCACCCGAAGACAGAGTAACCGTTGGCGGGTTGAATGAACTGCCTGGACCACCCGGCGAGAAGGTGGCAGCCAATGTCACTGTTCCAGCAAAACCGTTCAAGCTAACGGCGCTGATGTTGGACTGGTTAGAACCACCCGCAATGACTATGAGAGAGACCTGATCAGGGGAGAGAGCGAAGCCAGGCGGTGGTGTCACGGTGAGGGTTAGTGACGTAGAATTCCTGATGGAACCACTAACACCGTTGACAGTTATTGTGTAAACTGTTGGAATAGTAGTGACAGTTGTGGCAATTGTGAGTGTGGAAGTGCCTCCTCCGCCTGGCGTGAGAGTGACGAGGGTAGTCGTAAAGGAGGTCGAGGGACCCGAAGGATTGACGTTGGGTGACAGGGCGATGGTACCAGAGAAGGCGTTTAGACTGGTCAACGATATTATGGAGCCTACCTGACCGCCTGCTTGAATCGTCACGCCAGAAACACTCGAGGAGATGCTGAAGCCGGGCTGCTTGCCCACAGCGACCGTTACCAGAACCCAGCGAGTGACGGAACCGCTTGTACCAGTCACGTTAACGTTGTAAGAGCCAACAGACAAACCGTTCACCAGGAGAGTCGAAGTCCCCGAAGTCCCCAGAGTCACCGAGTATGCAGATAGCGAGACTGAGAGACCGGTGGATGGGACAACGGAAGTTGCTAAGGTTACGGTGCCGGTGAAACCGTTGAGGCTTGTTGCAGTGATGATCGACGAATCAGCACCATTAAGCAGAATCTGCAGGCTGGAACGACTGGCGTCTATTTTGAAATCGACAACACGAAGACTCAACGGGACCGAGTGGAGCACCGTGCCAACCGTCCCGGTCAGCGTCACGCCGTAGGAAATGGCTGGTGCTGACGCAGCCACCGAACAGGTCAGAATAGAAGTTGCTGATGTGACGCTGGAAGAAATCGTGACGACGGTCGGGTTTGGAGAGCACGTGGGGCCAGTTGGAGATACCACTGCGCTCAGAGTTACAGAGCCGGCAAACCCATTGGCGCCTGTTACCGTGATCGTAGTTGAGGCGTCGGATGAGCCTGCGGGGACCGTTAGAGATGGCTGGCTCGCTGCTACGGTGAAGTCGACCACGTTAACGGTCAAATCCGTCGAGTTTGAGATAGCACCGGAAGCTCCTTTGACCGTTAAGGCGTAGGAGCCTAAGGAAGTCGTGGTCCTTGTCAGTATTGTAAGAGTTGAAACGCCCGACCCTCCAGCTAACAGCGTAACTGCGGGGGGACTGAACGAACTACCTGGACCAAAGGGCGAGAAGATGGCAGTCAATGTCACACTACCCGAAAAACCATTCAGACTAGTCACGGTTATGGTAGACGAGCCCGAAGCACCAGCCAGAATGTTGAACGTAGCCTGGCTAGAAGAAACGACAAAACTCGCCCCAGGGGTCACAGTGAAAGTGAGCGAGGTCGAATTCCTGATAGACCCGGCGACACCGTTCACAGTCACAGTGTAAACGGTGAGAACAGTCGTGACTGTTGTGGAGATCGTTAGAGTGGAAGTCCCTGTACCACCAGATGAGAGAGTGATGAGCGTAGCGGTGAAAGAGGTCGTGGGACCGGAAGGAGAAACGCCTGCAGAAATGGCCACGGTGCCCGAGAAACCATTCAGACTAGTCAAAGTGACAGTGGAGGTGACAGAACCACCAGCCTGAACCGTCGCAG